>Ga0214544_1005818_pt1 | contig 23480 bp, 13 predicted proteins | sample CNSS3metaG_FD_160074 | JGI IMG/M metagenome (GOLD analysis project Ga0214544, IMG submission 160074) | Root nodule microbial communities from cowpea collected in UCLA plant growth center, Los Angeles, California, USA - CNSS3 | ecosystem: Host-associated > Plants > Roots > Nodule | place: USA...
TGACCGATATAGAAATGGATCGGGTAATCCCTTCCTTTATACAAGAAAAAGCATTTCTAGTTTGCATGGTCTAATCATTGATCCTGAAAATTTCTACAATAAGATTAGGTAGGTCACTCGCATAGTATTCAAGAATTTTTTATCTTATTATTAATCAAGAATTTCGTATATATCTAGACCGACCCTCACAAATTGCAAAAACTAATTTGTTAAGAATTAATCGAATTGAGGCTATAGCATCATCATTAGCTAGAATTGAAATTAGCACTCAGCGGTTCGGGAACTCTGCCTATCTCAATCCCGGGATGAGAGAAGTTCAACGGGCAAGGCCAGCTTTGCTTCATATGTAGCGGATCGGTATTCTGCTATTCTCTCTCGCTTGATACCGGACATAGAACCCTATCTCGATCAACCCAATTGTCTAACCTTTTTGCATCTTAGGTGAATATGCATATTTGATATGACTAAGGCATTTCTTGTTTTTAGCTACTTGGCCAAATAAGCCACCTTGATATTAATCCATTGGTAGCCCTTTGAGCTTTTAAACCTCTTTTTCTTGTTTTAAGCCTATTGCATAACCTTGAAAAGAAAAAGACCATATTCTACCTTAGGAATAAAGAAGGAGCTAATGGATTGTGTTTAGGAATGGTTGAGGAATAAAGTGTGTGGGTGAGTACCTCACCCACAAATTAATAAAAATGGCAAAAGGAAAAATTGTTGACGAAAAAGTGTTGAAATAATTGCTTTCTAAAACAAAGTGAGAGCAACAAAGCAATAAACGAAAAAGAGTTGTTTTTGAAATTATGCTCCATTATTCTTTCTATATTTTAATTTCAAAAAAACCCAAAAATCCTAAAATGTTTCCTACCTTTGCCTTCGCCCCATTATAACCTGTGAAAAGTCCTATGATCTTTGAATGCATATTTTTCTCAAAGTTTGTGTATATTAGAGTCTTGTTAAGTATTATGAGAGTTTACTTACATGAGTATTTTGAGTGAAAACACAAGCCAAGACACTTGAGTGAATTTTGGAGAGAACATATACATTTTATCTTAAGTGCTTTCTTTCATAATTGATTGTCTTGTGAATTCAAAAGATTAACTCAAATGTGAAAAATAGAACTTTTCCAATTGTATATGCATGATAACTTGATTTCTAGAGTATTGATTTGTCTCCAGTGATGTTCATTCCTTTGATCCAGTGTTGATGTGAAATAAAATACCTCAGAAGAAGTTTTGAAATTGCTTAATTTTTCCCAGGAGTGCAAAAGGAGCTAACAGAATAAAACATATGCATCAATTTATATAACAAAACACACATTATCCAAGTATCATCATCCTTTCATCTCATATCACACGGCCACCACCATGTAATCCATGTTCTACTTCTTTGGTTGATAATCTCAAGCTATCGTTACTGTCTAACCTATAAGCCACCACTTGTAGAACGCATGCGGGAACACTCGCTATTCCGAGCCACAACTCAAAGAATGCTCGTGTTACCCTCTATCCTAAGCCACAACTCTAGGAATACTCCACCATCTGACCTTTGAGATATCACTCAAAGCCTCATAGACCATGCACATCCAAAGCAAGCAAAACACAACGTCTGCTTCATCAAAAATCGCCTGGCGCTACACACAAGTCGCTAGGCACAAAAGGCTTCCAAACCGCCTAGCGGGGAACACGTGCTGCCAGACGCCAAACGCCTCTAATGTTACTGTTTCCATAAGTATCGCCTAGCGAGATAACCCTTATCACCAGGCACAACATGCTTCAATTCTCTACTGATTTTGTAGCCATCACTTGGCGGTCAAACACCACCGCCAGACACTACACCAGTACTTGTGCAATACTGGTTTTTCAGCACCAAAAACAAGTAAAAACAAACCATTCACATTTCTTATATATATATTCCCCATTTTAAACCATGCTAACATTCAATTCTAACTTATGAATAACGCATGCTCAAACAAATATAAGCAACAACACTCTAACGATTTAAGCACATAATCCTATGCACCAACGTAATTAATATTGACACACATGCCTTCTTCAATAACCAATTCTCCACATGTGACCAACCCAAAGGAACATTCAAATTGATATAGACTTACCTCATAACCCACTCATGCTTCATTATAAGATAATTGGAATTATCAACAACTTATTCATGTATTTTAAAGACTCCAAAATCAGAAATCTTGAGTAACGTATATCTCTAACTCCTAACATCCAAATCGAATCTTCACCGTTCAAAGTGAAGAACCACATGTTGTGGACCACGTGTCAAAATTTCAACTAAATCAGACGGTTAATGAATCAGGAAATACAGTTTTACGAAAACTGCGCAAACTAGAAAAATGGTGGCGCCTAGTTTGCTCCAATTTGGTCCTTCATGTTTGGAAACGATTGGAAATGGTCCTCATTTTTGGACGCCATTAGTTCTGTTTGACACCTGGCAAACAGACTGTCACGTCTGGATCTTGTTTTAAGCTGTGTAAGTTTTATGTTTGTGCACGTGTTAATTAAAGCTGAAGAGTGACTTAAAAGAGGGGGTTGGGTAAAGTTTGAAACCCTAAAATTTAAATTTCAGAATTGGGGCATCATGGTGGTGAGGAAGTGGTGCATAACGTGTTGGTGTAGGCAAAGTTGTGCGTCATCTTTAAAAATGTCATTCAAAGTTTGTGGTTGTGGGGGAAAGATTGTTGCTCCTAAAGGCAACTACTATGAAAAATAAAGGCAGATTATTTTGGAGATGTCAAAATTGGGCTGTAAGTTGAAAATTCCGTGACTTTTACTTGATGTTGCTTTTGTTTGTGTGGTAATGGTTTCATTTTTCTTGCAGACCAATTCACATTACTTTGAATGGGTTGATGACGAGGAATCTGATTTTCAAGGGAAAGAATATGAAATTGAAGTCATAGGTGGAAAAAGAGTTGAAGGTGGGAAAAAGGTGAAAAAGATGAAGTTTGTTTGAAAAGGGAGAAAGTTATACTAGATTTGATCAGGAAAAATGAGAAGTTGAAATGAAATTGCAACAAGAGAAAAAAATGGGACATTCATGCTATTTTTATTTGTTATATCGTGGGCCTCAACAATTATAATGGTGTTTATGTTGTTGTTCAAAGTTAATTGTAATGTTTGAGATTACTTTAGTGGGGAAGTATTTTGTATTTCTGATAATGGTATTAACGAATGGTAATGGAATTTGGAACATTTGGTATTAATGTTTGAGTTAGCTAAGAATTAGCACGAAAGAATTAGCTGAGAGAGAAACATAACAACATTCAGTACACACCCCACACAGAACTTGTCTTCTAGTTTGAAAACATACCCTAACATTGTAACGTGGCCTTGTGCACCATCAGATCAGACCATCTACATTGTCAATTTTGGGAATCCTCCTCTCCAAAACAAATTATTTCCATAACAATTATAAACAGTTGCTGCAACATATCCACTTAACATTTGTTTCTTATTATTTCCCATGAAGCTTAAAATGTGCAAGTTAACATAATGCTAACCATACATACAACTTTAACTTATTTGCTAGTTTTCAGTAAATTAGATTGAGCATGAAGAAACAGTAGTCACGACAATTACCACATATGAAATAACTACAACATAATTTACTAACATAACAAAGTGGTTTGAATTGTTTTCATTCATAAACAATAAAAAGTTATCCAATATCAGTTGTCAACAAAGTGTAGCAGACAAGTGGTCCATAGTTTTCAATACAATAATCCAATTATAGTGCTTCAATAAAAAAAGTGGTCCATAATTTTGAATACAATAATCCAATTCTAGTGCTTCAATCAAAAAAGTGGTCCACTATCACTATGGCCAATATTCTAAAAAAGTGGTCCACCATACAAAAGGCAACAAAAAAATGGTCCTTCAAATTCACGTGGCCTATGCGGAAGACCCTAAGACTTCTGTTGTCATGCTTCTTGTCCTTATGGTTAGTGCTCTTTCTCCTTGGTTCATGTTTGCTGCAACCCGGGGTGTGGATCTAATTCTACTGATGGAGCTTTGGTTTGATGTTCTTGCAGCATTGCTAGCTGCACTACAAGTTGTAGTTCTATGCATCTGTCCCTGCCAATTGGGTATGAATTAAAGATTCAGAAGTCTGTATTTAGGAAGGAAAGAAATTGCAAATATTATAGATGTGTGTTTACCTTTCTATTTCTGATTCCCCTTCTACAGCTTCTTATGTTATGTCCTAATTATTTACACCTGTTACACTTGATGATGGTATTCTTCTTTGAAAGTTTGGAATGATTGACATGTTTATCAGCTTCCCTTCGTCTTAGCTTTTTGAGTCTCCCAGGTGGAGTTTTGTAAATGGGTGGAAGTAGTTCAGGTTGATTAATTTTTGGCCAAAGTTGTTGTCCATTGATTGGGGTAATTTGAGGGCCATAACAAGCCTGATAGGCATCTCTTTTGTAATACGCATGAACATAAGCCTCAGGGTTTTCTACCTTGTAGTTAATGGCTGCCACCACATGCCTACAAGGTATACCTACTAAATCCCAAAAATAACAACTACAACTATGGTTACTTAAATCAACAACAAACTTTTCGATAGTGAACCCTTGCGTCACTTCAAACTTAGAATCCTCTACCCATACAGGAAGTCAATTCCCACATTTTTCTATTTTCCTGTCTAGTCTTTTCTGTGGTTTAGGCATAACAGTGCCTGAATATGCATTCAATTTCTCTCTAAGGGTTGCAAATCTACTCATTATATATGATCTAATCCATTCCATCATACTAATGATAGGTTTATCCCTAGCCAGTAAAATAATACTATTAAATGACTCAGACAGATTATTCATCAAGACATCACATCTTGGATAGATGCTAAATGCATGTTTACATCAAGACTCCCTAGGAATGGAAACTAACCAATTAAAAGCTTCAGGGTTGATGTTTCTCAACTCACCCATCTTTTTTTCCCATCCTGCATAGAAAGTTTCCTTTGCTGCCCCCATCATCAAGTCTCTGATCAGTATACCACCACCAAATTTCTTCTTGAAATTACTATATAAGTGTCGCAAACAGAAACGATGCTCCACTCCATTCAAGATTTCATCAAATACAATCATTAGTCCCTGCAAAAATGTAGTTCTGTATAAGAATTTAATGTCAATTAAATGAAATTTTTTTACATTCCAGTTTATGTATTAAGTTTACCTTTGGTTGATCTGAAATGAAAACCCATCTATGATTTCTAATGTCCCCAATATCTTCTAACAACAATGTCAAAAACCACCTCCAAGTCTCTTTGCATTCGTTTTCTACTACTACAAAAGCCAACGGATAGTATTGGTCATTGGGGTCCCTACCCACTACAACCAACAATTGACCACCATATGTTGTCTTCAAATGGCAACCATCCACACCTATAAAGGGTCTACATCCAGCAAAAAACCCCTACTTACATCCATCTAAACACATGTAAAAACAGCCAAACCTAGGTGGCAGACTTGGTTAGGGTTAATTTATCTTAATCTTAAAAGTTCCAACATTCACTCTCAATAATTCAGCCACATAGTCATATAAATGACCATATTGTTGTTGTCCATCCCCTACCAAATAGTCCATTGCAATATGTTTTGCTTTCCCAGCCCTCCATGGTGTTATGCCTACACTATATGTTTTATTCACTTCGTCAATTATTTGAGCCATTGTCATAATACCAACATTCATAAATCTGTCTGTAAGGACCTGAGCAATCTAGTCCTTATTTACATTTTTGTTTCCAAAAACCCTTCCACATTTATGACGCCCAACAAATGTCTTAACACTAAAGGTTTGCCTCCCTCCAACCCGGCCAACCATGATTAGAAAACCACATTTCTTCTTACAAATTGCCCTCACTCTCTTCTGATCATTTTTAACAAATTTTACTTCTTTTCCATTTAGAACACTATGCTCCATTAAAGCTTGTTTAAAATCCTTCAAAGATCCAAACTCCATTCCCAATTTAAATTTGAATTTCTTATTCATATCTTCAGGTCTGAACTTACAAAATTTGGGACCAACTGTAACATCACCCTCATCACTATCAACATTAGAATATAAGTCATTAGTATTGTAGTCCTCATTAAAATCTAAGTCATCAAAATCTAAGTCATCAATATTGTATCCAAAATAGGGCCAATCTTCCTAACAGGTGGATTAATGTCCATCCCAAATCCATCATCATCATCTGCCACCCTCTCTTCTTCACTGTCATCTAATTTATCTCTTGCTAAGCCTTCTTCATCTTCACAATTAACATCTTCAACCACTACTTCCTCTTTTCCTACCACATTTTGTTCAACCACAACTTCGTCTTCTACAGCCACATTATCTTCAGCCACTTCTTCCTCTTCTACAACCACATTGTCTTCAGCCAATACTTCCTCTTCTCGTACCACACTCTCTTCAGCCAATACTTCCTCTTCTCGTACCACACTCTCTTCAGCCAGTACTTCCTATTGTCGTACAACATTCTCTTCACCCATTACTTCATCTTCTCTTACCAAATTCTCTTCAGCCACTACCTCCTCTGCTCCACCATCACAAATAAAGTGAATGACTTCACGCTGACTAGGTACATGCTGAACATATATATCAACCTCTTCCTTAGTCTCCTCTGTAAAGTTAGCTAATGTCATTGCTTCCTTGTCACCATTCAACATTCGTAGATTGTTTAATAGCTTTTCTTTTGAACCCTTCCACCACAGTTTAACATCACCCCGATATTTAAACTCTTTGACGATGCCCAATGCTTCAAAATAGGACCAAAAATCTAGGTCGATCCCTTTAACTACATGAATCTCACCCCCGACGTATTTAAGTCCCTTATTCCTTTCGAACCTACCCATATGATGAAAAGCAACAACAAACCCCATTTCCAGCCCTACATTTTCAATCAACAGACAAACTAAAGAAATCAAACCACACACGAACCAAAAAAAGCAACCAAACCAAACCAAACAATAAAAAAAACATTAGGAACGAACTAACCTTAGGTCTCGATTGTACTCTTTAATGCTTTGATCCCTTCCGTCAAGCTCCCGATTGTACTCTGTAATGCTTCTATTCAGACAAAATTACTCTCCCACTCACCAAATGACCTTTCCCCTTCTTTTAATTCGAACACCCCCTTCTTTTTAATTCAGATAGAACCCCCATTTTCTTTAATGCTTTTTTTTAATTCGTTCTCTTCAGCTTTAATTAACACATGCACAAAACATAAAACTTACTCAACTTAAAACGGGATCCAAACGTGGCAGTCCGTTTGCCAGGTGTCAAACACAACTAACGACATCCAAAAATGAGGACCATTTCTAATTGTTTCAAAACATGAGGGACCAAATTGGAGTAAACATTAGTTGAGGGGCTAAAAACAAAATCGCACAAAACTTGAGGGACGAAAAACATAATTAACCCAAATTTTTTTTAAGTAATAATTGTTTTCCTATTAATGAATAATATTTGTAGTTTATAATAATTCTTAATAAAAACATTTAAAGTAGAAATAAAGGTTATAATTTTGGTTAATTAAATTGGTTCTACTATTATCAGCCGACGCTAATATTCTGATCTTAGGATATCGTTAGGTGAATCACCATACATCTACCTTGTGTTTGGAAGAAGCATTTCAACAATTATAAGAAATTGAAATATATTGCTTTTGAAATTCTTGCAATTGAATTCCTCTCATTTTCTAAATAAGTTGTTTAGATAGAGTAATTGGAATACCTTACATTTCAATTTCTTGTTTGGATAAAATAATTGAATTTCTCTTATGAAATAAAATTTTATTTTAATATACAATTTTTGAAATTAAATTCAACAAATATAATTGTCAACTTAAAATATTTAAATTCAGTCAAATTTCGGTCCAACTCGTCAAGGTTATTGGCCTGATCCAACTCGTCAAGGTTATTGGCCTGACCCAGCTCGTATAAGTCGTCGGGCCGGTCAAGCCAATTTGGGTTGACATGTGGATCAAGTCCACCGGGCCCGTCAATGTCATCAGTCTTGCTCGACTCATTTGAGTTGTCGAGCCTGTCAATGTCATTAGCTTACCAATATGATATAACATGTAATCATTACATCTAACAAATTAATAACAAATTTAATACAATTGAAACATGATCTTTAAGCGGATCTTCATCAATATTCATCAATCACATGAGACCTTCATGCACTTGACTTTATCAAATCTTTGCTTCAAACTTGCTTGTGCCAACACATAACAGATGCACCCACAACATATTTCTAACCCAACCGACAAAAACAACAAAACATTTCACCCTACAACACACATACCAATAATAAAGAAAGGGAAAACACCCATAATAGACATACCTACACCACATTTCTAACCTAACCCACAACAACAAAACATTCCACCACACAACACACACCAAAATCAACGAAATGGAAAACACCAAATTGTTGCCCATCAATCGAAATATACAGTCAACACGAGAATGCCTTACCAATTTGAGAACAAAGACGAAGACGAAGGACGAGACAAATCACCGATGCTTGCAAGAAGTGAATGAACACCCAAGTTCCTTTCAAAAACACGAACGATGGAATGGAATGCGCTACAACCCACCCAAGAAAAAACGAATCAAAAAGGTGACAATGCCCTACAAAATTTCAAGGAAGTCGAATGACTGAAAACAGAAATGGAAGATGAGTTCTCTATGTTTGTGAAAATGAGTTGTCTCAGCTAAAGATTTAAACTTTGGGTGGTTTTCTCTATTGAAACCTTTTGCCTCTTTTTCCCTTTTTTTTTTCCACACACTTGGTAGTTTCTAATTTTTTTTTTTAAATAAAGAAATAAGTGACACGGTTTAAAGTAAGTGAAAAAATTGTGTCTGAAATATATTGTCCTATTTAAATAAACTCAAAGTAATATAAGTTAAAATAATTATAAATTGGATTTGAGAATTAAGATTTTTTTTTTCACTCTTACTATTCTTCTTACGTGTGTGTACACATATTGTAGGATTCTTCCAACTTGCATTTAATATTTTCCATAGGAAAGAAAGTTATTGAAGTATAATAAAAAAAAGAGAGTAAGAAACATAGGCGTTAGGCGTTATGCTCACTCCTTAGTCCTAGTTTCAAACAACTACTCCCTACTACACCCAACCTTCATTCATTTTTGTGTGCCATGAACGTACCTTCTTCAAACTTCATCTTCACCTTCACCTTCACCACACCACTGTGCTACCCCATTCCCTGAGCCATGCCTTCTTCCCCCAAATCCTACGCCCTCCCCTACGGCCGCCACCCTTCGCCCTTCACCGCGCGCAGATCCACCCTCTCCCTCCTCCTCATCTCCCTTCTCCTCATCCTCTTCCTCTTCGCCGTCGTCCCCTACCTAACCCAGATTCGCCACAGCGGCTGCGCCGACGTGCACCCCCGATCGGTGCGCGTCGTCTGGGAACATGCCGGCAACGCCAACGCCGCTGTCGGTGTTGGCGATGGAGAGAGGCACAAGGTGATGGGGTTTGTGGGCGTTCAAACGGGATTTGGATCCGGTGGAAGGAGAGAGGCGTTGAGGAAGACGTGGTTTCCCTCTGATCGCCAAGGCCTTCAACGGTATTCGCTTTATCTCTTCTAACTCCTCCCCAATTCTGTTTTTTATTATTTTTTTGGCTTAAATGCAGTTTTAGTCCTCAAGCTTTGCTTTTTAACTCTGCCAATCAGTATTGTGTCATCCCTTTACTCCACCTCATCTATGAATAATGCATTTATTTGTGTTGTTGTTGTTGCGGTTTTTGTGATCTTTTGTATTTGTCCAAATTTGATTACTATATGTTTAATTGAGCGATTTCAGTGTTGGAATATTTTCATTTGTTAAAATTGGGTACCTCCATTTGTCTCACATCTAAATAGTGTCGAAATTAGCTAACAATAATATCTAGTTCATCTTTGCCAGCATGAGTGTGGTTTCTTTGGTCCATGGATATGATTCACCAGTGTCCTAAGGTTTTGCCTAAGACTAAAATCGACCGAAAGATAAGTAAAATCTGCCAAAGGGTTATTTCTACTGAGATCGAACTTGGGAAGTCTGTAGTTTTAGTCTACAAGAAAAATTCAAATGAACTTGTATTCTTAGTTTTAGTTTTCATTTATTTTATTCTTAATCTGCTCCCAAATGAAGAGAATGTTTTGCTTTTGCAACGAATAAAAGTAATGTATTTATTGAGAAGAGTGACATTAGTATAATGAAATTGATTCAGTAAGTAACATATTCATTGTTGTTATTAAAAATGTATGAAAAGACTATCATTTTGGGATTGAGGGATTGCTATCTCTTTCCTAATTAACTGTTTGATCTGTTAGTAACTAATGATACGCATTTGAGTGATTATGTGAGTTTCTTCACCTCCCTTGTGCACATTGTTTTCATCCATGGTTTGAGTAGTTTTATAGAGAAAAGAAAGATTCTGGACCTGTATCAGTCTGTTAATTAAGTACGGGGTGCTTGATGATAGCAAATCCTGTTACAAAATCAGTCAATCAGAAGAATGGGGACCAAAATTGTCCAAATAAGCATTAGGAGGACCAAAATTGCATGTAAGTCTTTTTATTTTTAGTCATAGGGTTTTGAAAAAAGTGAATGGTTTTGCGTGTGGCTTGTTTTGTTTTTCTTTTGAGTTTTGATGTGAGAACAAAGTGTTCTACGATGATGTTACTAATTCTCTTTAGGGAAATTGTTTAGCGGCCAAGATGTTAGGAATTCAGAAATGTGATATCAAACATTTGTATTTGGACTAGGAGTGGGGTGACATTTTTGCTTTCAAGGACGACCATCAAACAACGCACTGTTTTAAGAACATCAAATAATTACAATTTCTTTTTCTTCTAAAGTGTAGAAGTCTAAAAAGAGAAGTATTTTTTTTTTTCAAAAAAGAGTGATATTCTAAATATGTATTTTTTTTCTGCTTTAATTGGTTTAAGATATATATTTTTTTGTTTTAGTTCATCAAATTTTTTTATTTAACACAAATGATGTGGTTTTGGTCCTTCAGCATGGACTAGAGGCATTTGATTTTTGTAAATTTTAGGGATTAAAAAACTAGAACTTTTTTATAGGGATAAACCTTAGAGGTTATATTTTTAGGGATTTTTTAAATATTTTTAAGTCTTGTTTTAAGTATCTGTATACACAGTTTTGGAAATGTACATGAACCATGATCCTTTTTGGATTGAAACTCATCATTTATATTTGGACTTTACAACATTGATATTAAAGATGAGAGGGTGAAAAGGAAAGTGAAAATGGATGGCAGTGATGATTAGCAGTATTTTATTGTGCGAGTATTACTGATTTGCAAAGCTTATTTGTAGATCTGTTTTGAATGTTCCACATCTTTGGCATGAATTGAATGTTTCATTAGTCATCCTAGGTTCTCGTCTGTGTTTGAAGTTACGTAAAGTGGGTGATTGTATTTTGTTGGTGGGTTGGATAGTTTGGGGGAAGCTGGGTTTGAGAATGGAGGAAGTTGGTGCTGTCATTTTTAATTATTGACTGTTGCTTGCAGTTTGGAAGAAGCCACTGGGTTGGCTTTTAGGTTCATCATTGGTAGAACAAGTGACAGAGCAAAGATGTCTGCACTTCATAAGGAAGTAGCAGAATATGATGATTTCATTTTGTTGGATATCCAAGAGGAGTACAGTAAGCTCCCATACAAAACGTGTGTGCTGAGAATGACTACATTTATGTTTTTTATCTGTAGTGTGTTGCTAAATTGAAATTCATTAATCACAGGTTAGCTTTCTTCAAAGCTGCTTATGCTCTTTTTGATGCTGAATTTTATGTCAAAGCTGATGATGACATATATTTAAGGCCAGGTGACTTGATCTTTTAATGCTTATTGTGGTAAATATATTGAAGAACTTCCTTTACGTGATGTCATTTTACAATTCTAAGAAAGATTTATGCACTCATTTTTAATTTATCATTAGATCGGCTATCATTGCTACTGGCCAAAGAACGATCTCATCCTCAGACATACATAGGATGTATGAAAAAAGGACCTGTTTTCACTGATCCAAAACTCAAATGGTTAGTTTTGTTTTAATAAGTTTAGTTTATCTTCAAGATTTTTGTTTGATTCTGTATAGATTAATTTTCCCTATTCCAGACTTTCAGCATGCCACAATTTTACATAGGAGCAAAAAAAAAAAAATTATACCATTAATAAATTACTCCAATGATGAAACAAGAGTAGTATGTAGAACTTGATGTCTTTACTTGATGAGGCTATTTGCCTGAGAAAGAAATATAAATTATTAATACTACTTAGTTGTTAGATGTACAAACGAACAACTACTATCGCAAGAATGTAAGATAAGTTTGTAAGTAGATTTCAGTTTTAATCATACTTGTTATCTTACGGTTAGCTATTTTGTGGTTGGCTAGCTAAACGTATCATGTAATAAATCGCAATGACTTCTTTGACTTGTTTTATACATGTATAAACCAATGCAATTTGGTATGTAGATACAAACCAACCAATTCAGCAATTAGTTATTTTTACTTGTGTTTTCGCTATTTCTGTGAATGAAATTGAAAAAGTGTGAGTGTGTATGTATTTGACAAAAGGAACTGAAGAAGCACTACTGAAGGCACACCCTATTTGATTATTTTGGTGCTCCGTTTTCATTCTTTTTGTTAGAATAAATAGTCTTAAACGAGATTCATTGAATTGTGTGTTGGACCTAGTACCTAGGAGCATGCTTTAGATCTAGTTTCTAGGAGCTTCTTCTAGACTTCTCTTCTTTCCTCTCATCCATTGTATCTCATGTACTATAAATATTGAAACCTAAGAGGAGAGAACACACACACTCAAATTCACTCTAAAATCTTCTTCACTTTAATCTCAAGTCTTTTGAAACAGGGTTTTACATCATTCATTTTATGTACTATATTTGGCTGTTCCATTACTGTTTTTAATGTTTTGAAATAGAAGCTTCAAGCACTAAGATTTGACTTATGATTTTGTTTTGTATGTTTTGTTTTTTCTATTTCTAGCTTAAAATTATCAGGCGGAGTTGTATCCATCATTACTATATGTTTTCAGTTATTTTCCATATTGTCTTTGAATCTTACAAGGTGATATACTCTATGAATTATGATTAGTTTGGACATTCATGATTTTAGTTGTGATTTGATGAACTTGGTTTCCATAATCTGCATCAGTACGAACCTTTTCAAAGGCATTAATTAAACAAGCCCCAATTTTTAACAATTTTGTTTGTAGCTTTTCTATTTTCTCATGCTTTCCTTTTGTTTGGGGGCGGCCGGGGGGAAGGTGAAATGCATATACTTTCATCCAAAACTTGAAAGTAAGGTGGTTCACTGTGGTTGAATCAAAATAAATATATAATTTGTTTAGATCGCGGGATGTTATTAAAATCATTGTGGAATTCAACTACTTTTTGTTTTCATCTTTAATTTTCATTTGATAACAACAGATAGATTTTCTTAAATAGTAATATCCACCAAAAGATAAAAACTATCTTTCTTCAAAGTATATATAATATACTTTGTCTACTCAATTAAAGTAAAATATTTGCTAATCGCTCTTTTATTGTTAATGATAGATACTGTTGGGGAATGACCTTTCTGTACTTAATCCCACCTAATGGGATAAGTCTTGGTTGTTGGATGTAAACTTGACCCCGAATAAATGATCATAAAATTACAAGATTGAAACAATTTCAAACCTTTTAATGTGGCACTTCATTGCAATTTTGTTTTAGACCTCATTATTCGTCACCCTTATATTTTTGGGTTGAAAATGCTAATGTAGTGTGGTATCTAGCCTCAGCACATTGTTACACTTAAGGCCCCAACTTGTAACCAGCATTTTATCTACTTTTTCTTATGGAGTGCTGATTCTGATAAAATCCTGTAGGTATGAGCCTTTGTCTAATTTGCTTGGAAAGGAGTATTTTCTTCATGCCTATGGTCCTATTTATGCTCTTTCTGCTGATGTTGTCTCAAGCTTGGTTGCTCTTAGGAATGACAGGCAAGTATTCTTTCCTCCAGAACTTGCATGGCCACATGACCTTTTAAGTAGACAGTAGAATCACAAATCTCTCTTGTTATTGGGCACTGTAGGAAGAGTAATACTCGATACACTCGTTGATGTTTAGATGTAGAAATGTTTTTGGGCCTATCCATTTGTAAGAAGGTATGCAATGCACAAGGAAAACAGAAATACCAGGAGAGATTTGTGTGCTTGGGTTGGATAATTTCTGTTTCTAATCACAAGAGCTTGTTAGTTTTCTCACTGGTGCAAATGGATTGAGAGCTATACTCTTTGTTATCTAAACAATATCATATTTTGGAGGTTGAGGTCTTAAATTTCCTCTTAATATAAAAGGCTGGCGGTTACAAGTTATAAACATGATGATATGGACCTTGTTCAATACATAACCTCTTTCCCACTTCAATATAATGCTTCTGCTGCATTGTTTCACAGTTTCCGGATGTTCAGCAATGAGGATGTTACTATTGGAGCTTGGATGCTAGCTATGAACGTCAACCATGAGAATAATCACGAACTTTGTGCTACAGACTGCACAGCCACATCTGTTGCTGTGTGGGATATTCCAAAGTGTTCAGGTTGGTGTTTCTCTTTGCACAGTGATGTTATAGCACCAGTATTTGGTGCTTTGTAAGACAGAATTTTCTAGGAGAACCTTAAAAGTCCGAAATTCTTGATACGGGATACCGTGAAATAATTGGTATTATGGGCTACCTCATGGTGCATTGTTTTGAGCTATTCAACGTTGTCTTGTATCTTTCTGTCCAAATATCAATGGTGTTTGGATGGGAAAAGGGAAGGTTACTTTTTAACTTCTAATTTAAGAAGATGTTTATGAAAATAAATTAAGGGATGTTAAAGGATCATCATCATTGGAAGTTTACATCATAATCTGCCATTTTTATTTCCTTCATTTCAATATAATCTCAAATAAGGAATTTTGGTTAAAATGAAAATTTTCCCTTCCTCCCCCTTTCCCTCTAAAGATCATCTCTTCAAAGGACCTTACCCATCAAAATAAAATAATCAAATATGTTTCTAAAAAATATTTAAAAATGACCTTACCCATATTTGATGCATGAATTAATCCTTAAATTGAGAATCTGTTTTGGTGAGGTTATATGATTAAATCGTTTCAGAGGATCTTCTATATTTTGTAGTCTGCATTTAACTTCTTATTATGTTTGTATGTCCCACACACGCACACAATCATATATATATATATATATATATATATATATATATATATATATATATATATATATATATATATACAAATATATAATATTTGATCCTAATGATCTGCTTCACCTACAGGTCTCTGCAATCCAGAAAAGAAAATGTTGGAACTCCATCAAAAGGAGACATGCTCTAAGACCCCAACTCTGGAATCAGATGATAAATAGAATTTGTGGGTATATAAAAGCAAAGTAAGCTCAGAAAGGTAGTGAAAGAATAGCTATCACTGCCATTCTTATGACCTTTCTCATTCTTCTTTCTTCCATTTATTAGAAGAGAGGTGGTTGTGTTTTATTTCCTCAGTTTTCTTTCCCCTTGTATACTTGGGAGAGGTTAGCATTAGCCGATATGAAGAAGGTTCTTTAGGGAAGGCTTTTATATATATATATATACTACATCAGAGAATAGATAGATTTCACAGATGAGACCAAGAGATAATTTGTTAATTTTATTCTTTCTTGGGGTTATATATAAACTCTGATTCATGTTGTACTTTTACAAAAATGTGAGTTTTGAACGAGTTTTCCCTCTTTCATATGTCATGTACATGTGTTCATCATGTATGTCCATCCTTGCCTTTCACATTGCTTGCAACACCAGCTGAATGAATCTAAAGTATCAGTGTGGATTTAGCTTCCATAGAAAATATTTTCAGCTATGTTTTTTTATTGTTCTCGTGACTCATTTTAATAGGTTGTTTCGTTTTATATTCTTAAAGAAACTCTCCGCCAACATGTCCACGAAAAAAGAGAAGCGTAAAGTAGAAACTATTGGAATCATTCTGTGGAGTTCTTAATGAACTTTTTTGCTGTCAAAAGAAGTATAATGCATGATGTGCAATATCTAAGAACAAAAACAGTGGTGGAGTACATAAAAAACCCTTAAATGTTACGTATCTATTATTGTTACTTTCATTAGATTCGAGTCCATTTTCTCAGTGAAGCAAACAATGCGGTGCAACAAAACATTACATGGATTTTGATGTAATTTTTTTTAAGTGGTTTTAGTATTAATAGTATTAATAATAATTGTGGTGGATTTTAATAGTGTATTCTAAAAATATATTAAACATAATTTATTTTTAAAAATTGGACGTATGTTAATAACTTCAAATTATTAATAATTTACAATGGTTGATACACCCATGTTCACTTTAAAGAAATTTATTTCCAATAGTAATCACATGTCAAATAGTGTTCTCTTCCCTATATTTATTATAAGTAACATTCTTTTACAAGAATCAATCTACATCATGTCTTGTATTAATTTAAAAACAGCCTTAATTTTATATATAATTGGTGAAATAGATTACTTTTAAATTTTTGCAAATGTTTCTTAAGATACATATAATATTATATACATATATCAACTTAAGTATATTTTGTGCTATCAATTAAATTAAGTAACTTCTTTGATGAGGATAACTAGTTCATAGATGAAATTAGTTTTTGGATAAAATTCATCTTCAATAATAACTTTCATAACAACACCTTATCTGTTAACTATTTTACATAAAATCCCTCAACAACCTTGTCCTCAAAATCATTGACAAAAGCTGAAATTTCCCTGCAATCCTCTTGCCTTAATAAATGAATCTGATTTTAGTCATTTTTCCTGTTCAAAAAATAACATCCTAGAAAATATGCTGTGTGTGTCTTTAGCTGGCAAATGCTATATATATATATATATATATATATATATATATATATATATATATATATATATATATATATATATATATATATATATATATATATATATAAAATAAAATTTTGTAGTGATATTTTTATGAAGCCTTACTTTTCCTAATTGATCAAAGGACTAATTTTTAATCTTTGTATAAGAACAATTTTTGTGAGAAATAAGTACTTCTATCTCTAATAGTTGTAACAATAATTTGGAAAGAAAAATGTGTATTATTTTAACCTTAGAAGATGAGGTGGTAGGAGATAAGTAAGAATCTGTTGATTCATGCAGAGTTTTGATAATGAGTGGCAAAGAAAGAAAACAAAGTTGATAAGAAGACAAACCTGTCACCAAATGAAGCTGTCTTTGCTTCGTTGGTTTGCATGTGTTTTTGAGCCCTCCAAACTTCAATGCAAAAAATTGAAAAACCTATTAATAAGAACAAAACAAAGACAATTATAAAGATGGAGAATTATGGAAAATCATTGAGTTATGCATTTTTTTTTTTGTGTGTGGCTCAAGTCAAGTGACAAGACATTTTTTTTGTAAATAAAATCAAATGAAATAGGTTCTTTTTTTGGTCATTCAGCATCGTGTTCAATAATAAATAATAATATTATATTTAAATACATTTTTAATCAAGTAAAATAAGTTGGTTTCTGCATTCTTTTCTAAATTAAATTCTTTACCTTTTAACCTTATAAAATTAACAATTTTCGATTTTAGTTCTTATAAATCTTTAATTCTTTACTAGTTTGATAACGTTTTTTCTTTTTATTTCTTACTTAATGTGATTTTATTTTTTTAAAAAAATTCAATACGATCTCTAATGGTCATTAACATCGTTTAAAAGATAATGAATAACATTTATTAATATAATTCCCTACTCATTTTACATGTTTAATGTTTAATCTTAAAAACAAAATGAAAAGAATAACATTAACACTAAATAACAAAAATAACCACATTAATTATTATTTTTAAATATAAGAACCACATTAAATTAAAAATAAAAAAATACGTTATTATTATTGACAATAAAATAATATATATATATATATATATATATATATATATATACACAAAAAATATTATGAAGCCTTTTTTATTCCTCTTAAAACTACAAATAAATGTGTGTAACCCATCATCATCATCTAAAAGATAAACAAATTACACATATGTTAACAAATCTTTAAAAAAAGGTAGTAGGGTCAATTGTATCGCAAACACCATAGGAAACACTTGGAATAATTAATTTATTATTGTTATTATTATAATAAAGGTTATGGTTGATGGAATGAAATTGAATGGTGGTAAGTAATTGTAATGGATGTATAATGATGGACCCATTATTGGGTTGTGATAAGTCAACCATGCTGGCCCATTGTCCTATTTGAAGTAGCTTTTTAACGAATCACGCAATAGAGGGGCCCATGTCACGTGACATCAACCCTCTTACAAATTTCATTCAATTTTTACTTCCAAAACTTAGATATAAAACTTTAATAATCAAATCAAATTCACACATAATAACTTTATGATAATGTTGTTAGGATGGTAGTAACAAAGGAATACAAGTGATATTGTTCATGCTTATTAGATGTGTCAAAGAATTTGAATCACTCAATTAATCTCAATGGTATCACTATTACCAAAAATAATTGTTGAGCCATGTGTGCTAAATAGAATGAAGTGTAGTGGATGATGCTCTGTTAGTAAAATATATAAAAATGTATTTTATATATTTTATTACATAAAAAGGAAAATGAATCGGCAAAACCATGTATTATTTTGATACAATGTGTCATTTTTGCAATCCTAAGATTTTGATATTAACAATCGAATAAATTGAAATTGATAAAACTTGAGTATTAATAGTTTTAAAATAATAATTTATGATATGTTTAATAAATACAATAAAAGTTAAAATACACATGAGAAAAAGAGAAAAGTTTACCTTTATAAATGTTAATTTAATATATAAAAGAATGAATTAATACAAACATTGATAAATCTTTGTCTTGTTGGGTTGAATGAATAAGAAAAATAAAATGAGAAAGAATTGTCAGTAATATGTTTAGTGTAAAACCTCTTTCTTTTTTTTTTTTCAACCCTAATTCTCTTTTCTTAAAAGTTTTTTAATCCTTTTCTCACATTCTTATTTCTTTTAGAGTCTTATTACAAATCGCAATAGCTGAGAGGCTAAGAATTATTTTCAATCGATAAAATTTTCAAACAAACTAAGTTTTTATTTGCTCTTAATATTCTTTATTTTTTTTATTTGAAGTTGTTATCAAGGTAGGGTTAATTGAAAAAATAGATATTATTAATTTGGTTAAATTTATACTGAAATTTTGTTATATCTAGATACTTTGTCCTAGTTTCTAGATTTTAAATAGTCTCTTGAGTTAGAAGTTACTTTGAATAAAAGAATTACAAGGAAAAAAAAATATTTATGTTTTTAGGATATATGATTCGGATGTGAATGTGACTTGATCACAATATTTTTTTGTTTTTATGTAGTAATTGTATTTTGTTTGAAAATTGTTTAAATGTTTTAAATTAAATGTTGTTTGAGTTGTGGTTAATAAATGATTATTTTAAAATGTTTTGAATTGAATACTCTTGTTGAATTTAAATAATAAAATAGAGAAATATGATAAAAAAATAATTTATTATAACTTCATTTTCCAAAAACGCGGGAAAATTTAAATCATTTATTACATAGGAAATTATCTAAAATCCACAATTTATAAAACTTGAATACAAAATCAAAGTCTGATAACATCATTGGTTACAAATTCCTCAAAATCCATAAAGCAGTAAAACTTTATAGAAAAATCCCCTAGATAGCCCACGCTTCGGCTCTATGCCTCACCAGACCCACCTGCAACATCATATGCTCACGTGTAATGAAATACACGATAATCGCCAAATACAAGCAGATATGGTGAGCTAACAGTATAAAAACATATATATAATTCAAATATATAAGCACACTCACATTAAAGGAACTCTATCCTTTGATTCCATACCACATGGTCACCACCATGTTACTCATGTTCTACGTCTTTAGATGAATATCTCAAGATGTCCTTGCTGTCATACCTACAAGCCACAACTTGTAGAACACGTGTGGAAAACCTGCTACGGACCACACTTCGTAACGCCAGGTGGAGTTTCCAATACGAACATAGTTCGTAATGTCCCAAGACTACCAAACTCGTCGGTTAAATATCGATGAGGGCAATCTTTCTGGACCCATCTGTACGAGCCACAACTCACACACTCACACTAGCAACACTCACCAATCCGAGCCACAACTTAAGGATTTCTTGTGTTCATCTGCCATCCCAAGCCACAACTCAAGAGATGTCATTCTGAGCCACAACTCAAGAGATGTCATTCCGAGCCACAACTCAAGGAATGCCATGTGTTTACCCTCTGTCCCGAACCACAATTCAAGGGATGCCGTTCTGAGCCATAACTTAAAGAATAATCCAACAAGTCAACCTTTAAGGTATCACCAAAGCATCGCAGACCACGCATATCCAAAATGCATAAACATCATGTCTCTGTATTATTACCTGCGCTGCTCTAAAGCCGCCAGGCGAAATTCAGTTCCAGACTGCCTGGCGGAAACCTCTTGCCACCAGGCACCAAGCGTCTCAGAACCCATTGTTCATGCAGGTATTGCCTGGCGGGACAACCCTCGTCGCCAGGCGCCACGTGTCCCTATTTCCTTCTAGAATTGCAACTATCATCTAGCGGTTCCAATACTACCGCCAGACGCTACACCAATACTCGCACAATACTGGTTTTTGTTCAGATTCAGGCATAGTTGCACACACACTCAACTCACACAACCACTCATCTAGGGCATCGAAAATCCTATTTACTAGCTATCACACTAATTACAATTATCATAACCCATCTTCCCATACTTCCACTCATTAAATGAGTCACATATGAAATTCCAAGTATTCATATTCATCTTTTCATTCATTACTGATACACAATGCCATCTTCCTTCTAAACATAACTACATCACTATTTTCACCCCACTAAATTCTCTCTTAGTCTCTTGCCACATTGTACCACATTTTGACTACTTGGGTTGAACCATGACTAACTTGACCACCCAAAAGATACCACAACTCCTAAGTCTCGTGCTAGTGCCGGTCCATTTTGTAGTATTGGTTTAGTTAATATTCTTGAATATGGTTAATATCAAAATTTATCCCAATTATGTTGCAATCACAGATTAATTCATAATAGCTTTCATGTATTTTATTCCCCATTCTTCCTCTGCTTCAAATTTCCTATTCCATTGGCATATGTAACGTAGTGCAGAATTCATTACGATGGTGCCTGGTGGCTTAATCAATTCCGCCAAGCGATGCATAGTATTATGGGAAATTCCCAGAATTTGCAACACCTACGAAGACCCCAAAAACCCCAAAGTCCATCTCTCTGAGTATTCCCACGATCCAACCATCAATCAGGTTGCCAATGAGGTCTAATACTAATTTAATTATGTAATTACAATTTCCTTAGGGCAATTCCTTCATCCATTAATCCTAAACGCAACATTCCAATCCTTTCCAAACCCTAAAATATATCCATATCATTATTTACTCAATTACATTAACCCGCTGCAGAATTCAACAACCAAATGCATCTAATATTCAAATTATAGTTAAAGCTACTCTTCCCCTCGATCAGAATCAACCCAGAAGCTTAAAACATCAAAATGAGGCAACTTTGACTCACGTCGCGTGGCGAGTGTTCATCACTGCCAAGCGAATCATACAGAAACCCAGAAAATTGGATAGGATACCATGCGTTACCTGGCGGCTAGTTCATGCGGCCAGGTGGTTCCTCTTTGGGACCAAGAATTACACAAAAACGAGTATGAGTCGCCTGACGGCTTTGAAGGTCCACCATCCAACAATAATAACACAATTAAATTCACGGATTCCAACTCCCCTAACTTGGATTCCTAGCTTAGAATTGATGGTTATTGAGCTTATTCCTTGATCAATAATGGTCTCCTTTGTGCTTCCTCAATTAAGCTATCATTCTCACTCAATTAGCACTTTGATACTCTGTAAAACCTCTCCTCCCAGTTCTCACTAACAACAACCTTCAAACCTCTCTCTCATCCCCTTAATTAGCCAATTAACTAAGCCTTAATGGTGGTTAATGATAAGAAAAAAATCACTTTAATGGTGATTGTAATTGCCATTCAAGGACCATAATGAGTTGGTTTTTCAGCCCTCTTGGTTGCCCTCAGCTAGGGTTTCTGGCCTTTCATATTCACGCCAAAAAGAATTTTGCCAAAAAGAAAGCTTAATTAGTGTCTACCAAGGTTCAAACACTCATCATGATAATTACCAAGCCAATGCATAATCATTCAATTACCAAGCCAATGCATAATCATTCAACTAATTCATGTTTCATGATAATTCCTATAAATCTAAGATTTTATCATCACTCATCATGATAAATTATATTACCAAAATAATGCACAATTAAAATAACACATAACTTTGGCATACATAGGACTCAAACCCGAATCCTCTCAACAAATAAAGTACTTTTCACCATAGCTAGTACTATTCCATATCATACAAGTCAACATTTAATGTCATAAAGGCTCCCACTACCCGCATTTATTAATTAATTATTTATGTAATTAATTAAATTTTCTCGGGTCTTACAGTTAGATTATACATGTTAAGGTATATAATTCTTAAAGTGAGTTTTGGATATGGTTTAGATAAGTAGAGTTAGTTCCAATAACTTTTGACATGTTAGTTTATGCATTTGATGTAAATGTGTGTGAGGAAGAGTTTGAATGACAAATTAAGTGAAGTTTGAGCAAATATGGATTGTATTGATATTTTGAATTGTTTAGCAATTGTATTGTTAAAATGATTTTGAATAAAACCTTTAAAAATAGAATTAGTTTTGCTGGATAAGGATTTTTTTTTTCACTAAATCAAAGGATTTTTTCTTAAGAAAAAATAGAAAAAAAAATCCAAGTCTTGTTCTCGACCCATTTTCGTTCAATCAAAGGTTTTTTCGCTTAAGAAAAAATAGAGCTACAACTCAATCCCTACTCTCATCTAGATTTTTACTAAACATAAAGAAATTGTAGCTCAAACAAGCGAAATTTCACTCAAGCTAATTATTCTTTCTTTTTGATTTCTTTAATGGATTGAATGTGAATGATTTTATAAATTCAAATGAATATTAATTTGTATATTTAATTCATTTGTGGGATTTTTAAATGAGTTATATTGTATCATAATTGTTATTGAGAATGATTCCAATTGTATACTGGAACAGAGATTGAAGCCAAGGAAGAGGGCAAAGCCATTCAATCAAGTGGGTATAGCGCGTAGAAGGCATGCCGCAGGCTCATTTCAAACAAAAAAGAATTAGTTAGTGGGCATAGACCGAT
>Ga0214544_1005819_pt1 | contig 23478 bp, 8 predicted proteins | sample CNSS3metaG_FD_160074 | JGI IMG/M metagenome (GOLD analysis project Ga0214544, IMG submission 160074) | Root nodule microbial communities from cowpea collected in UCLA plant growth center, Los Angeles, California, USA - CNSS3 | ecosystem: Host-associated > Plants > Roots > Nodule | place: USA...
ATATATATATATATATATATATATATATATATATATATATATATATATATATATAATTTATTTCACTTCTATTTTCACGTAGATATGGAACAAATGCTTAATGCTGGGTCTATCGCAATTTATTGGCAAGCTATCCACCTCTCTTTCAGAATTGAAAACAATTATAATTTTTTAAATTAAAAATAATAATAATAAATACAGATAAATTCTGAAAAAATCCTCCTTTTTCGTTCCTTTCCCTCCTTCTTCTCCTTTATAAACTTAAAATCCAATTTTTCTTTTTCCATCGATCAACAACAATAATAATAATAATAATAATTATTATTATTATTATTATTATTATTAATAAAAACAAGTTACTATATTTTTATAATAAAAATAAATATGAATAATTTTTTTAATTTGATTATAAATAATTTTTATTCATTTTATGAATAATTTTTATTTATTTAATTTAAAAAAAAATAATTAAATTTAAAGAAAAGATAGTTAAATTTAAAAATTAATTAAATTTAGATGAAACAATAACTTGAAAGGTAAAATTAAAAGGAATTTTCTTAGATATAAATATAGATTATTGTTATTATTAATATTTATTATTATTATTATTATTATTATTATTATTATTATTATTATTATTATTATTATTATTAGTGTAGATAGATATCATGACGTTTCTTAATGATTATAAAAATATTAATATATTTTGGTTTTAGTATAATAAGAAAGCAAAATTACAATTTTAATGTAAGAACTTTAATTGAATTTTGTTAATGTGTTTAGTATTTAGTAATTGTTAAATGTGTTTATTAAAAAATTAACGTTAGTAATTAATATTTTAAATTTACAATTAACATTAATGTGGAAGGTTAATTGTGTTAATTTTTCTTTTAATTAATACACATGAAAGGTTAATTACATATTAATATTCATTTTTTTCATCTTAATGTTAATTTTTTTCTTTGATAAAGATCACTAACAATTACTAAATATTACATACTTCTTCAATTATATTAATAATTAAAAAAATTTAAAGATATTAATATAACTAAAGTTTTTATACCGATACTATATTATTTTTTCAAATATAATAAAAGCATTGAAATCAAACTCATTCCTAAAACATCAATATTTTCTTGGATGAGATTTTCTGCGTCTAGAAAATTTTAATTTAGCAGAATAATAAAAATTATAAGTTAAGTTAATTTAGCAGATTAATAAAAATGATAAAAATGATCCTTATCTAACTCTTGGATATTAGAGTAGAATGTATCTGATAAATTTCATCCACTTGGCAAAAAGAATAAGACAATTGAGCTCATTATTCTGATAAGATGGTTCTAATCTGCATCACCAAGTACATCACTTCCATCACCCCTCTTGGAAATGGGAGTAAAATGTGAATTTGGTTTCTTCTTCTGAGAAACAATTTCAGCATTCTTCCGCAAGACAGCTCCAGGCGATGGATATGGTCGTTGTTGAAAGAGAGGACCCTGATAGGACCCTGAAATTGATCGACAAAGAACTTATAGATCATGTTCAGTTGAGGAATGTCAGGAAACTGAAACCAAAAATATTATTATGGCACACATTCTACTTCTCTGTTTCTGCATAACAAGTATCACTGCTACCCACTGGCACTTGATACTAGCAACTCTAGAGGCAGGGCCTAGTTTGGCATCAAATAGAAGCTCAACATCCACCAACTCTACACGTAATCTTTCATAACACAATTTCACCTACTTTTATATTCTTTACACATACAACATTTTCGCGGATAACTTCATTCTATTATAAAATTCTTCTGAGAATTAAAGCATTCACGTAAGTACAACTTATCAAATCAAAATCCTATGAGAGCATTAGTTCAAATAGTCATTCAAATTCAATATTTAAGAACTAATCCTCATCGCTTCCATAGTTTTGAAGCAAAGATTGTAGTCCACCAGCATTTGTTCTATTATCTTCTTCCTTTTGTTCTGGTTCTCCGGTACTTTTATCTGATTTCTTGATGACAGAAATTCTCACCAAAGAATTAAGTTTTCCACCGTTGCGTTCGTTTTCTACAAATAACCAATGTATGATTAACTATGTTGCATTCTCATATTAATAATATTATTAAACATCTATTCAAAGAAATAATATCAAACGTAACCAACTAAACATGAATGAAAACAAAACGATGCAAGTATGAATGGTGCATAGCTATCTTCCCCTTATCCATTTTCTGCAAATCATTACGAGACTCCAGAAATATTACATAAAGATCAGAATTGTGCAAAAGGTTTTCCTCCTAATAGGAAGGAGTGGTGCCGGTATAACATCAATGTAATGTTCAGTAGATGACGGGTAAAGTGGATTGGGTTCATTGACTGATACTACCAAATGTCAAACAAATGATGGGTAATGTGACTTGGGTTATTTGACTGATACTAGCTAGTGAAGGTGGGATAACAAATGTAAGAGGTAAATCTAGATCAATTGATATGATACACAACTGAAGATGGTCCTTCAAATTGATATGCATTCATGTCAATTCTTTACTAGAAATTACTTCATTGAGCGATATCATTTCTTAAAAATCAGTGTATATAATGCATTAATGAATTTGGATGCATCTATCTAGTTGATAAACACGTTAAAAGCACATACCTTGTTTGCCATAATCATCCAAAGTAGCTTTTGTCAGAGAATCAGTTGGTTTGCTTGGACGATCTTCAGACATCTTTTGCTTCTGCACACATATACAACACAAACACACACACTCAAACAGTTGTTTTTGTACAAGATTTGATGCTTTTTAGATGAATAAATCACATACGGAAATAGATGATAAATTTGTAAATTTAGAAAAACTTCACCTATAAATTTCTCAGAAAATTTTATGAACTTCACATGTATAATATATTTCTTCCATATTTCAAAGTCCACACTCAAGAAAATAAAAATAAAAAACTTCCTTTGAATTTTTTTTTTCTAAGCAATAATTTATTTTAAGAGAGACAAATATTAAATGGTAAAAGGAAAAAAAAATAAAGATCAAGAAACATTCAACAAAGCCTGCCAATATCCATTTGTAAATCTAAGAAAAAAAGCTAGAATTATGTAAATTCAAAATCTAGATTATCATATTTTTTTTCCCATATAGGTATTTTAACTGCAACTTCATCTTCTGACTGCCTCAAGAAAAACCAAGAAATAAATGTATTCAAGCAGCCATTACGATCCTCTAGACACTGCTACAACTTTTTGTTTCTTTCCTTATAAAAAAAAGCCTTCTTTTTTCCAACAACATTTACCATCCTCCAGGTCATTTGTGCCCCCTGTTATTAAAATCGAAAGCTTTACAGAACCTAAAAAGAAATTTTCATTTGATACTGCCTGCCATACAAGATTTATGAATGAATAGTGAAATCAAACTCAGGGACAGCTGGTTTAGAGAGAGCGAACTGAGAAATGACTCAGAACAGTGACTGAAAATGAGGGATATCATAGTTCAAGAGCAATATGAGGTTGAAGGTTAAGTCTTGAATTTCAGTAGTTAAGAACAGAGAGTGATGAAAACATAATTGAGTTGGTGTATAATGATGATGATAATTTATTTGGAAAACAAGACAATAAAAAAAATACAATACTGCAAGCACACACATACCTTCATATTATAACTTGTTTCGCCATGTCCATGTGAAAGCTGATCTATTTGCTCCTCAGCTTCAAAATCTTCATCACGAATTCTTTTGACATAACCTCCTGAATTCTGGTAAATATAGTATACAGAAAAAGCCATATAGGATTAAGAAAACAGAAAAAAAAAAAAAAAAAAAAAAAAAAAAAAAAAAAAAAAAAAATAAAAAAAAAAAAAAAAAAAAAAAAAAAAAAAAAGTAGCTAGAAGGAGGAGAACTAGAACTGCAGGATAGTAATACTTACATGGAAGACAACTGATTTTATCATTGCTTCATCTTCTTCTTCCAGCCTCTTCTCCTGAAACCATTATAAATGAACTTGAATTATTGAGGAAGATGATAATTAAAGAATGCTTCAAAATTAAGTATCGTGTTTATGCCATAGCCAAATATTAGAATAAGAAATAATAGACAATCAATGTTTAGACGGGTTATCTTGCAATAGTATAAGTTCAGGGTAAGCAATTAAAGGGGATCCACTGGAGTTGCAACAAATGTTGTCGCAAGAGAACTAGGATTTAGGTTCCAAAAGCAGTGATAACATTGCAAGAATATACTGAACGGCAAACCAAAAAATTGGTTTAGCAAGACTCCAAATATACTTCCATTCTTTTTGTCACTTTAGATAACTACTTTTGTTCAATTTGATCTCTCACTTTAGTAAAATAGTGAGGCACTAATATTTTTATTTTAATTTTTTAATTTTACACATGTTATTAAAAGTGAAAGAGAAAATAATAGGATACTAAAATACTGAGTATTTCAATTGAGGGAAATTTAGTAATATACAGTAACAGTTATTATTCCTTATAGTCAAGGATATTTATGATTGTCTTGATAATTATGCATTTCAACAACCATAACTGACAAATAAATAAAATGGACTATGGAGAGGACTACGGTGAGAGTGATCATTTTATAATCAGTTCACTGACTCTGGGCCTAAATTTCTACCTTTACAAATACTTTAAAGTTACCAATAAATTACATTTCAAACCAAGCTTAAAGTTTTCAACTTGTGTATATTCCTTTCGTGAACAATAATAATTAAACCTTGCTTCAAAAACAGGAAATTTCATGTACAAACTACAGAGTAAATAATTATATGCAAGTTTTCTCATACCTTATCAGCTGCTGTGCGCTGCAGAGCCTCCAGCATTTCATCAACAGAAACAGTTGCATGCCTAGACTGAAATGAAAGAGTCATGTTAGCAATTACTTACCACAAACAGACCTTATGTCCACGGACAAATGTAATTATTAATTAAAAAATGGTTTGAAATGTCATTCTTTTACAGAAAAAAGAAGCATATTCCACAATTATAATGCTAGCATCCCCATTGAATCATTTATGAAGAGGCTTCAAATTTAATTCATCATTATATATATTCAGTCACAACAATGATTACCTTCATTGACTTCATCTCATCCAATGCAGCTAGGATGTCCATCTCCCTTTTAGAATCCAAGGTTCTATTTTCCAATGATTTCATAGCATCTCCCATCTCTTCAGCATCCCTCTTCTGCTTCATTTTATCAGCTTCTTCATCTTCAGCACGCCAAGGTTCAAAATTTCTAGTTGCACCGGATTCAACAATATAATCTGAATTTTGTGGATCAGTCTTCATGGTAACTTCAGCTGAGCACTTGGTGCATTTAAAATAGAACCTGAATATTTGAATTCCAAGATACGTCTGCGCAAAAATTCGAAGTCAACGTCATCATTGATAAAAAATCACACATGAAGCAATAAGCAAATAATCCTACCAATATATTAAATAGCAACACACAATCAATCATAAGATTGAAGGAATCCAATACAAAATCCAGAAGGATAAACACTAGCGGTATCGGCATCTCCTTTAAGAATGTACATATGATTGTGCCAAAAAAATTAACTATAAAAATTGAAAATTCAGTGAACTTTTAAACTAAACAAACCTCGCCAATAACATCTTCTTTTCTAGAATTGAACTTGGTGCCTTTGTAGATGTAATTTCCACAAGTATTACATCGGATGCTCATGGGAAGCATCATGCGAACCTTGATTTGCTGGTTCTTGGGCCTTCTTGCTCTGGGGAGCTTGGAGGGATCAAAATCCGGTGGGTAATACTTATTCAAAACTTTCCTTTCTCCCATCTTTCAAAATCCGGTGATGTAACGCTATCCAAGGCCGACGGCGAGGCACGGAGATGGCAGGGCGAGGTGATGCACGGCGGCGGCCGCCTAGGAAGGCTAGGCACGGCAGCGACGACGGAGAAACGGAGAAAATACGATAGGGGTCTTCTAGTATAATCTTAGGGCATTCGATTTGGGTTTCTGGATTTTCTATTTGAGATTTTTGGGGGTTTTAAAGGTTTTGAATAATTTATTCATTAATTGTAATTACTATTAATAATATTTTAACAATAGTAATATTAAAATTAAATCTTAAATTAATAATTCGACCACTTTTGTTCCAAATCATTTACTCCTACAAACAATATATATCAATAAAATTCATACAAACAAAATATAATATAATATATATATATATATATATATATATATATATATATATTTATTGTATTGTATTAATTAATAACATGCCATAATATCATTAATTATTAATTCAATAATTTATTTAGTTAGTAAAATTAAGATCACCAAATAGTATTGTATATAGATTTAAGATACCTAACAATGGATAATTTTTTTGAAACTTATTTTCTTGCCTATTCATATTATACGATCAATTATTTATAAGTGAGCGAAAATGAAATTTGCATAAAGAAATAAATTATTATTTTTCTAATCGTTTTCATCTACGTAATTATTCATACTTCATATTTATATATAAATTGATTCTCATTATTCATATTTTTTCTATTTTATTCTTCAAATTCATTTTTAAATTAAAAAAAAAATATGAACTTTACCAGTAACTATTTTTATTTTAATTTTACTGTATTACTTTTTAAACTTAATAATTTTTTCAATTATAAAACTAAGTTAAAATAAATAAAACTAATATAATAAAATTATAAAAATTATTTATATTTACAGTAAAATTATAAATATTTTAAAAATTTATTATTTGGATGAATTTTTTTAATTAAAATAATTATTTTATTAATTTTATCAATTTTTAAAATTTAACTATTTTTTTAATTTGACTTTATTTAAATTTTATTTTTTTATTATAAAACTATCTATAAAATAATTAAAAACCATTATTTATAAAAATATAAAAGTTTTTTATATTTAATTTCTAATCTATAACAATACACAAAGAGATACCTTCTTTCGTCATTTCAATTTTACCCTTAATTATTATTTTAAAAATTAATTATTTTATAAATAATTTATCTGTAAATGTTATTCTAAAAACTTATTTTGTCTTTAACCGTTGTTTTAAAAACTTCTTTTGTATACATATTTTATTTTTTTAATTTTACATTTAACAACTATTTTAATAATTAATTGTATATTTTTTTATTAATCTTAATTTATGAAAATTAAAATTGTGAATACACATAAAATAATAATTATTATATTATTTTTATTATCATAAAAAAATAAATATAATATAATTTAAGATTACAATAACTCAAAAATATTATTTAATCCTAATAAAAAAGAAATAATGCAAAGTTATTATCAATGTATTTTATCGTACGACACATAAAGTTTAGTCTGTTAATGTCTTTGAGAGATAACTATCACTTGGATATATATAATCTTGAAGAAAATCTTTTAGCTTTAGCATTAAAATGACATAAGACACAGAGATTATACAATTAAAGAATAATTTATATAATTAAATTTAATTATGTAAATGATCCCACTTGTCCTTTTCCTATTTTATTTTATCTTTTGATAGTTTGTTATTTTTTTGATAGTTTTTTATATATTTGATATCTTGTGATATTTAGGATATCTTTTGATAGTTTTTTATCTTTTTATCTTTTATATTTTATCTATTCAGGCCTGTAAATACCCAAGTCTACAATAATTGTAATCTTGTTGGAGTCATTAACAAAGTTATTTAATTAAAGAGATATTCTGGCTTGGGTGTCAAGGTTTTTAGCAAAGATGGAGATCTTTGGGGCGAATCTTTTTTGACTTATCAAAAGTTAGGATTTTTCTCGTGTTAATATTATTTGGTTCTTATCAAAGATAAAGGTTTTTGTGGCGAACTTTCCTTAAACTTATCAATCTTGATTGTGGTATCTTGACTTATCAATCCTGGATTGGATTTAGTAGTCTAGACTTGTCTATCTTTGATTGTGGTGTCTGTCCTTTTTTGTTTAGGTTCTTATCAAAAAGGAATTTCTTTGTGGAGAATTTTCCTTTCTTTTGTCAATATGCTTGACACATTTCATCTTTGTCTTATTTCGTGTTCTTTATAATTATAAAATTATAAACTCTTATTTATATGGTTTAAATATTTTGTTATTTTACATAAGTTATTCAAATTCAGAAAAGATAGTAATTTTTCTAGTAAGGATCGTATCACTAGGATCTCATACTCCTCTTACCAAAGACTCCACTTCATTCTTATTTACTTGAGCATTTAATGATTATTAAAGCATTACGATAACTTCCAAGTGAATCCATATATTAATGCATACTCTACTATAAAACACTATTAATTATCCTTAAATTAGTATAAAAAATTCTCCCATCAATTTCATACAACCAATCTCAATTTGATCTTATACACCAATCATTTCATAAGCAACAATCCACATTTTGCCACAAATCATCATAATTAAGCATAAGAATGACTACTAGACTATGATGCATTCACTCGACAAAACTATCCATTAGTTAGACGAAAAGTGCACAAATGCCCATTCGTCCAGTGACCAAATGGCTCGGCCAACGCGTGAATCACGAGAACTGACAAAGGTAAATTCCTCCAAAATTTACTCATGAGAGTGTTCGCAATCAATGACTACAAAGTCAGTAAGCTCTCTGACTTTGTATTCACTCAACGAATGTATTCTCGCTCAACAACTACAAAGTCAATAAGTTCTCTAACTTTGTATTCGCCCAACGAGTGTATTCTCGTTACAAAGTCAGTAACTCCATGACTTTGTATTCGCTCAACGAGTATATTCTCGCTAAGCTTCTATAAAGTCAATAACTTCCTGACTTTGTATTCGCTCAATGAGCACCCACTAGACCAACAAGTCTGCATAATTTTGTAAAATATGATTATGCATAATTATATCAATCTAGTCAAATTTATGTAGTCCAATAATCATCACAAATGTCCCAAATCACACCAAACTCAATTTAACCACAATCATCAATGTCAATTGATCTCAAATGCAATACCAATTCACCCAATTATTTTTATGTACTAAACATCAAACCAAGACTAAAAAATTCACACAATCATGTATCTTTTTACAAATCAAACACACAGGCAGATCATAATAGAATCATACCAATTAGTATTTAAGTGTTTTTATAACTAAAACTAAGAAAACATTGCAATTACCTTCCCTTATGTATGAGATAACTTAGACAGGTAAAACAATATCAAACCTCTTTCAAGCTATCTGAGCGCACAAACTCAACTTAAAAACAACACAAACATGATCACGGTATACCAGTATAACCACTAATCAACAGAGACTCATAAAGATGACCCAGACACCACATGAGCTAGAATCACTCACATGCGAACTAGAATTACTTTATAGTTTATTAATATTTTTTATTTTAATAATTAAAATTTTGACTATAATAAAAAAATGAACATGTGTTTCTCAAGGATTTTATAATCTTTTTGAAAAATTGTTTCGATATTTTCATTTTCAGGAATGAAAGAAAATGTTTTGAAATTGAGACATCCTCGGTGGATACTAACAAACATATATATTCATGGAAAAGAAAAGAAAGAAGCTGTTTTTATTATCTGGTCTGCGCAACCTAAAGTCTCAAGAAATTCCGCGATATGGGGTCCACGCACAGAAGAAAGAAAAAGAAAAGTTAAAATGAAAACAAAAAAAGGTGTGTGGCAAATTGTCCTATAAAAATAAAAATTTCTAAACAACCAAAACCTCGTTTGGGTTTTTCCTCATTCTCAAAATTCCGAAACTCATAGCCCTCTTTCTCATCCTTTCAGCACCACACTCTCCCACGCTGGTTTTGAACTCAAAATCTCTGCGAACTTGCTCTTGCAATCGCCATTGATATTTTCTGTACGAACCTTCTTGACAATCTTTGAATGTCCTTTTACAGTTTTCCCTACAACGCTAGATGTTTATGTCTGTGTGTTTATGCTTGGATTATTAGGTTTGTGTTGTTTGGATTTTTTTTTAATCCTCGCTTCTGACATGTGTTAAACGCTATAATTGATCATCGACTTTGAAACACTTTACTTAGTTGAATATGCGCTTGCTTTTGTCTTATCTTAATCAAAATATGTCTATTGCTGTGGTCCGAAACTGTACTCTAGGTGTGTTTAGTGCTGTCAAATTTGTGGTGATAATAATACGTTTCTTTATTGTTTCTTTATTGTTTTTGGGGTTTGGTAAACATTTTCTTTTCTGTCGCTTTGTTAGCTCCTGATGATCAGTGTGTTTGTGTTCTAGCATTGTGTTTGGATTACTTCAGACCTTCGATTGACTCAGTTTGTTGTCACCATATTATGCGGCTTGGTGAAAAGGGATTGTCCATGCACGGAAGAAAGGGGAATTGACGTGCTTATGGTGGGCAGGGTTGTGTGTGTATTGATATTTGTTGAGATATTTTTAGGAACTTTCAAATTTTATTCCCATTGGTTTTAATTCTCTATATTGGCCGTATCTTAGAGAATTGTGAAGACTGAGATAGGAATCAAGCAATTTGCATATGTTTGCTTTAAAATTAAAAAAAAATATTTCTTATGTGATTACATGCTATTTTTAACACGTGAATTTATTGGCAAATTTATTTTCTGGAACGTGTTAATTGTAGAGGACTAGAACTGGTTGTGATTATCTACACGCCCTTTTCATTGCATATTGCAAATTAGATGACTTTGCTTTGTCTACTATTGTAATAAAAAGGTGCTAAAACAGGATGTTTCGCTTTAATAAAGTCTGCATAAAGGCATTAGCATTAGAAGGTTGAGTTGTTATCCGATCACATCTATTTGTTGCCTTTGGCTTGGCAGCTTATGCATGCACGGTGTGGGTCCAATTCAGTGAAGTGTCAATTTGCAGATTAACATTTACTGATTGTTGATTTTAGAGCTTAGTAAATTGCTAAAAGGCTGTATTATTCTCAATTTGCATTTCTAAATTATAATGGTGATTTTAGAAGGTGTCTTTGGTAGATCTATATAGAGTTGATGTGCTGTATGTATACGTATTGTGTTAGCCATCGTTGATATAATTTTTGGCAATCCCTTTTCTCTTCCATTTATGTCTCTCCTTTCTCACTATTTTATTTGTTATGAATAGTTAATACAAGTGCTCAGAAATAGAATAAATATTCAATTCTTAAACTATTTGTAATTAATAATAAAAACCTGTAGTACCGATAGAAAACGTACGAGTAGCTGCTGCTGCTAATATTTACAGTAAGGGAAAAAAAGAAAAAGAATAACTGATAGTGACTAAGAAGAAGAAAATAGATAGTGGGTGAAAAAGAAAGAGCTAAACAAAGAAAGGCAAATATATGTGAAAGTGGAAGGAGAAAGACCAAAGGAGCCCGAAAAAAGAAAAAGAAACAGAGCACAAAAATGACGAAAGAAATCTGTAGGAGTGAACTGAGCAGGTAAAAAAAAAATGGAGTGGGTCACTGAAGAAAAAGAAGAGATAGCTTGGAGAGTGGTTATGTGCGGGAGAGGAGAAGAATGAAGGGGTCAATACAAGGTGTGTATAACACAGTGACTTAAATCTGGTATAGTGCACTATTTGTCACTATTGATAGCCTAATTAGATACCGTCTTCAAAACTTGGCAATTACTCATTCGCCGTGGATTTATCCCTTTTTTAAGTGTGTATTGACCAAAATATGACTTGCTAATAGATGCTAACGAAGGTTCATATAGGTATTTATTATTGCAAAACAATCATATTTTATGCCAATAACTTCAATGACTGATTTTGATTTCTATCTCTTGCCATACCCACTTTTTACGGGAAGAAAATGAACATTCTTGCCACTATGTTATACAATATTAACTTGATTAAGGAAGGTGAGGGATCGACGTACCTTTCATCGAGTATGAGTTGCATCTTGTTGTAAGTACATTTTCTTCTTTTAGAGTTAAAGTCTAGCTTCATTTCTGTTTTTGGGGAAATGCCTTGTGATTCATGAGCATCCATTCTTACAGGCGTTGACACGAGTTATGTTTACCATGGTTTGATGATGTTGCTCTTATGGTCTTAACAAGATTGGTTAGAATTCAGAACAATTTCTTGATAATGATCAAGACAATGCCAGTTGTTTACATGTTTCTGTATTTTTTCTATCACGTGGTTGAAAAACAGGTGTTTTTTAATTGAAAGGTTCCATATTATGAATTACATTTTAAATAATTTCTCTTTTTTTGTCAGGACTGCACTGATCATTTTACTTGGACAAGTGCTATTGTAGCTGGATTTGATGGCGAATTCTGCTGTGATCCTTTTATACAGAGCTATCTTTGTATTTTAGAGTATACTTGTAATTGAAACAGTTTCAGATTTGAAAACATTATCTTGTACACCTGTAAACATTTAATATTTAGTGTTACTATATCAAATTTTATCAACTTTGGTGTTGTGTGATGCTTGTATTGAACTGATTCTTGCTTTAGTTTCTTTTGTGTGTTTCCACCACCTCTAAATATATGCTTGAATTCACATGAAATCTTGTAGATATATATTGGTTATACGTGGGAAAAAGTAGAAGAACTGACTTCTTCATCTGAATTGTTGGATACACTTCGTACATAGTGAAGAATGGAGACTTTAGCTCAGCTGGAAGCAATGTGCGAGAGGCTTTATAACTCGCAGGATTCTGTTGAAAGAGCGCAAGCGGAAAGCACACTGAAATGCTTTTCCTTAAACAGTGACTACATTTCGCAGTGCCAATATGTTCTGGATAATGCATCCTCTCCCTATGCATTGATGTTGGCAAGTTCGAGCTTGTTGAAGCAAGTGACTGAGCAAAGCCTTCCTTTACAGCTCCGGATTGATATTCGTAATATTCTTGCTTGCAGATGATTATGACTAGGAGTATTTTAGGGGCTGTGCATATTTGGCTTGGGTCTGCGGGACAAAAAATACATTATTTGTCTATTTCCTAAACAGAATTTACTGAGTGACGTTTCAGCATCATGAGTTACATTCTAAGATACCAGTTGACTTAATTTTGCATGCATTGAAGTCTCTTTTCCAAAATTGGCATAAACTTATTTTGTGGATAATCTGACTTTTCTCTTATTTCTTTTTCCAGTTGTGTTTGGGGAATTTGGGTTCAGTATATTCAATTACCTTGCTGTCAATTTTCCCTCACTGTGGTTGCTCCATTTCCTATTCTCTTTTAACCCAAATTGATTAGATTGTTATTTTTTTTTTTTGAAGGAAACTACCTCATAAATTATCTGGCAAGCAAAGGACCAGAACTGGAGCCCTTTGTTCTTGGATCCTTGATCCAACTCTTCTGTCGCATTACAAAGTTTGGTTGGCTTGATGATGACAAATTCAGGGAAGTTGTTAAGGAGGCAATGAACTTCTTGAGTCAGGTGACATGATGAACATTAGAATTTGATATGGAAGTCCATATATTTCTGGTGTGTTTTGTTTTGGCATCCAGTAAAATGCATAAAACATTAAAATGTACGGCTTTGATTTGTTATTTTACTGTGCTATTTAGCATCTCGTGACTTTTGATTTTAGATTCTATCCCTCAAATTAATTATAAAGTAGTTGTAGGGTCTATGCTTTTTTTACCATGCTTAGGTTTCTTGTATTATTCTTCAAATATGCTTGTTGCCCTTGTGGTTTTTTAGAAGTTGAAATTGCTTGAGTTTTATGTTTTTTCCCTTGGACTTTGCACAACTTCTTTGCAAAATGGTGGAAATTATGTATAAGAATTCTGGATTATTTTTGAAATCTATGGCAGCAGCCGGCACCAAGAGCCAAGGCTTCAAATTTTGTTTGGTCTTAAATAATTAAAGGGGTTAGTGCTAGTAACATGATAAGGATTATGTAAATGTTACAATAAAACGCTGTTTCTAGAATTATTTTTGCAGACTTATCTTTTGGTCTGTGGTGAACTTTGGTCATGGGGTTTCAAAAAATAACCAGCTGCATGTATTGAGTGGTGAAGTTTGCGATTCCATTCAAACACATGTTTGTATATGTATTTTATTGCTTTTTAAGACTACATATTGATTTGCTCTCTCCTTCACCATCTACTACATGAAAAACTTGAACTATAGGAAAATCACGTTGTTACAAAATAAATATACAATACAACTACGCTTGCTTTCCCTTATTCTCCTTGAAGAACTTGTTTTTGGTGCACCCATTGGAAATAAACATTTTTCTAAGATTTGTTTTCTTTTGATGAAGCCTTTGTAATGATGGAAATGATGTATTTTTAGGACTTATAGCAAAGGGGAAGTTGGTTGATATATTTAAGATATTGATAGTTAGGTAGGGAGTTAAATAATATGAGAAAGCACCGATGAAAGAAAACAAAGTGACAAACATGATCGCAAACCGAGCAAACCAGCACGAGTGAAGAAATCGCGATGAACAAGGACAAACGGAGACAAAGGTGAACAAATCAAACGAACAATATGAATGCAATCAACAAAGGCAATTGACCTAGACCGGCGAATTGATTCGAAAAACTGAAACGAATGGAATCGACGAACAGAATCAAAAGAAGCTGGCGAACTGATTCAGTGACTGACTGAATCGGCAAACGACGAAATGAACTTGCGAATGCAATCAATAAACTCAAACAGTAAACGCAAACAGTGAATAAATTCACACAGCGACAAACTCAAACAACAAACTCAATTGACGAGTGAAAATCACACATGGAATAGAAGCGGAAGGACAAGAAGCATATCAACAATCATCTAGTAACTAGGATCGGTGAAGAAAAATCTCTAGATACCATCTTAGATAACTGGAGCCGAGAGAAGGAGAAGATGAACAGTGAATAGAACTGTTTTATTTATCTGAACTAGTTAAGTCATGTACAGAGAAACTATTTGTAGGAAACTGATTTCTGTTAGTAATAACAGAACCTTACAAACTATACATGATAATAGAGAAAATACAGTGCTGTACAGAATACAAAGAACTATCAACACCAGTACTCTAATACAACAATGTAGGTTTGTGTGGGGGGTCACTGTAGTAGCTGTAGGCAGCAGAGAGGAATGATGTTGAACATTTTCTGAAGTCATGGATCACTATGTTCTTGATACCATATTGAATGAAAGAACTATTATTAAGCATGAATGTGCGCATACATAGAAGGTGCTACAATTCTGTCATAGAAGCATATATGTAGGTAAAAAAATTACAATTTTTATCAAGAAAAGACAAAAAAGTGATAACATTGCAAGCATTACAATGCTTGATATTTCTTATGTAGTTGGATTTGTTACTCAATTCATGCAGAATGATCAAACTGATCATTGCAATGCTATAATTGACATTCTCAGATATTTAAAAAGGGCTTTGGGTCAAGGACCCTTGTATAAGAAGGGAAATACTCAAATTATAGGATATTGTGATGAACTATCCCATTGACAAGAGATCTACATTATACTTTGTGTTCCTTTGAAGGAATGTTCTCTCGTAGAAGAGCAAGAAACAAAATGTCGTTTCCTAGTCCACTGGACAAGCTGAATATAAATACATGGTTTTGGTCGCTTGTGTAAACTACTTTAAGTGTTTAAATTTTGTGAAGTTGAGCAGATGAAGTTGTATTGTATTCTGATTGTTAGAAGTGGCTTTAAGCCTAACTCAACCTCACAAAACTGGCTTTTAAGGTGAGGTTTTCACCTCACTTATTTATTATGAAATTGCCTTATCTCTAGTCGATGTGGGACTTCCAACACACCCCCTTACGCCGAGGTATATACATCTCGTGCCGATGTGGGACTTCCAACACATCCCCTCACACCGAGGTATATACATCTCGTGCGTGGGACTAGAAATCAATGGGTGGTCCGTTAGCGGCCCGATAACCGGGGGAACAAAATGTTCAAGAAATCTCGCTAGGATAGACTTTCTTTTAAGCAATGGCTCTGATACCATGTTAGAAGTAGGCTTTAAGCCTAATTCAACCCCACAAAACCGACTTTTATGGTGAGATTTGCACGTCACTTATATATTATGAAATTGCCCACTTCTAATATCGGCACGAGATGTATATACCTCGGCATGAGGAAGTGTGTTGGAAGTCCCACATCGACTAGATATGAGGTAATTTTATAATATATAAGTGAGGTGTAAACCTCACCTTAAAAGCCGGTTTTGTGGGGTTGAGTTAGGCTTAAAGCCCACTTTTAACATGGTATCAAAGCCATTGTTTAAAAAAAAGTCTATCATAGTGAGATTTCTTGGACATTCTGTTCCACCTGCTATCGGGCCGCTAACGGACCACTATTGATTTCTAGTCCCACGCACGAGATGTATATACCTCGGCGTGAGGGGGTGTGTTGGAAGTCCCACATTGGCACGTATATACCTCTACGTGAGAGGGTGTATTGGAAGTCCCACATCGACTAGAGATAAAGCAATTTCATAATATATAAGTGAGGTGCAAACTTCATCTTAAACGCCAGTTTTGTGGGGTTGAGTTAGGCTTAAAGCCCACTTCTAACTCTGATAATCAAGCAGTCCTTTATATTGCCTTCAATCCAGTGTTTCATGAGATAATCAAGCACATAGAGATCAATTACCATTTTGTTAGGTTTGGTATAGTATATAAGAGAAAAAATAAATAAGGGAATGTGCCAGTTGTAACTGACTATTATGAACAATCCAGGATTAGTTGTGGGTGGGGGGTTTTTTGAAAGGGAAAAAGTTCAGGAGAATTGTGGAGAGTGATGTTATCTCGAACAACCTCAGTGTGGGAAAGTGTACCATTTCTATACCTACTACATTGGTAGGTGTAGAATTGGAAATAAGCAATAAAGATTTACCAGACAGAGTCTTGTCTCCAGCTATAATTCATAGTTCTATCATAGTTGTTATCCAAAGAACTTACTATGGGATTTATCAGCTTGAAGATGTTCTAGCTAAGTCTTTGAGAGGGCATAGAATTTAGTTTATATGTTCCAAGTGTGGTGCATACAATTTATATGATCCAAGTTGAGGGGGAGTATTGAAATTGTGTTTATTATTTTATCTTACAACTTTCATGAAGTTGCTATCTAGCCTAAGCATGAATTTATGATATCGAGATTTGCTATTGTAGAAATTGATTCAGGAAAATCTATTCAAACCATGTTAATTCTTGTTTGTGTAATAATCTTCTTCTAGGTTCTCATTTTTGTTGTTCGTTTCTTTTTGGAGTTTGTGGTGGATGTTTCTAGGTTTAGTGAACTTGGGTTATAATTCCACAATTGCTACATATAGCTACTTGGTGATTATGTCAGTATATACTTAATTTTATTTTGTGATTGATACATATATCATGTATCCTTTAAGTGGATATTTTGTCCGTATGTCTTACTTTTCTTGTCTTTGGTATGTGTTCTGATTACAAAATTGAGGTCCCATAATTTGTTGGCTCTTAATAGCGGAGTTTAATGGTCTAATCGTCAATGAAAATTTTTAGGGTGATTGTCTCGTATCCCATACTGGTTGTCCTACCCATAAGAATATTTATAATAAGTTTATATTATTATTCTTGAACAAATATTTTTAATTTTATTGGGAGTATTAACATATCGTAAATTAGATGTAGGATATAACGAAGAAAATTTTGGTTGACAGAAGTTCTATTAACCACCACAATCCACCACGTTGATTAGTTTCTCTGTTACTGTCATGTGGTGTTTGAGGTTTTGATTGTGTACGTGCTGTTTTTACTCTATTTATTATTAATATATCTTCTTTTGATTATTTTGAATTTTAATCTGACCAATTGATACTTTTAGCAGGCACAGCATCATTATGCTATAGGTTTGAGGATATTGTATCAGTTAGTTTCTGAGATAAATCAGGTCAGAATCAATGCTTTATATTTCAACAGGAAGTAATAGCTTGCTTATTAAAAGCTGTGCACTTGCTGTATATGTGTTATTCTTCAGCCCTCAAAGCATTTGTTTTGCACTTCTTAGGACTACACTTTTATTTTGTTGTGTTTTTTTTTTGTTGTTGATTTGTTTTTGTATGCTTTGCCCGAAGTCAATGATGGTTTTGTCTTTGTTATAAATTTTCTGGTATTAGTTTTCTGTACCTTCACACTTGAGTAAACTTTGAGATTTGAGCATCTATTATATGAGTATTAGGAACTATTTGTCTGCATTGTGTCTGCTTTGTTTGGCTGCTATCTGGGAGACTGATTGACATGGGATGTCAAAAGTGAGTTGTCAATATTGACATCATATTGTGTTCTTATATGGTTTAGTACAGTGACATGGTCCTCATTTTAACTCGTATCCACCATTTTGGCATTGGGAAGGGTTAATGCGTAGACAGCAGACTTGATGCCTCTGAAGAGTAGTAATGTCGACACTGAACAAAATTACCGCAGAAAAACTTGAGCTTAGATACTGTAGAAGCACCCATTGTTTTTATTATTTTTATTTCATTGTTGGTGTTTGATTCATAGCTTGTGCTACAAAATATTCCTTAAATTTTGTACTGTGGCTGTACATATTCTCTTGCAAGACATTGAATTGCATTATTTATTTTGATATCTCCGTATCAAACTAAATATTATATTTGCTTACAACTTCTTTGCTGATATTGTTTTTGTTACTTTTATTTATTTTATTATGTATTTTCAGCACAATCCTGGATTACCTGCTGCTCGGCAACGTAGGATAGCTAGCTCTTTCAGGGATCACTCACTTTTTCAGATATTCCGGATATCATTAACTTCTCTCTTGCAGTTAAAATCTGATGGTATATCATATATTTGTTATGAACATGATTGTACTCATTTTCAAAGTTTTAAACTGATGCCAGTGCTTTGAATTTAGTAATCTTGCTTCGTTTTTGTAAAAAATTCAGTTGGGAGCAAGTTGCAGGAACTTTCTCTTATGCTTTCTCTTAGTTGTTTATCATTTGATTTTATGGGGACATCATATGATGAAAGTTCAGATGAAATTGGTACTGTTCAGGTATAATCTGTGTACATAGATAGTTGTTTGCTTTTGTCTAGTCTGCAGTTCTTGATCTTAAATTGGCATTGGTTGTGCAGGTTCCATCGGCATGGAAGCCTACCCTGGAGGATTCCTCAACTCTGCAAATATTTTTTGATTATTATGCATTGAATCAATTTTTTTCGAAAGAGGTTCGTTTATGTTAGTTTATTCCATTTGACAGTGGAGTCAGTGCTTCAGACTTTTATGATAAAGTTTTTGTTTACCGCTGCATTTTGTTTGATTTTTCAAGGAATTAACCTCACTTTTATTAACTTAGGATTTTGTTTTGTGTAAAGAATATTATTCGAGATCTTAGGACCTTTCTTTGTTGCATATATTTTCTGGATAAAGTATAATTTTTTTTGAATTCCAGATGCAAAATTAGAGAGTAAATTTGATGAAATTCTTTATTTCTTAATATGATTAGGAATAGTATTTATATAGTTACAGGAAGTTCGAATCAGTTGCCATTTGCAGCTGTTATGACTGCCGATTATATATATATATATATATATATATATATATCTGAAGGCCTAGTACTACAATGCATAGGCCCAATAGTACAGTTATACTTCTAGGTTTCTACAAGTACAGTATATCTCTCATAGAATTAAATTGAGTATTTGTGGCCAAGGGGGGAATGTATTCTGGTTCATGTCAGCTCTTATATAATCGTGGTCTCCTGGATATGAATTATTTTAAATCCTGTTGTCATGTACCAGCTCTCCAAAGAGCCTTAGCTTTTATGTGTATGTCTATGATTGGTTTTATACTTTTATATAGTTATCTCCCCATGTTATGCAAGGGTTCTTTGGGATCGAAGTATAGAGTATCAACAATGCAAATCCTACCTCTACATTCTGCTTATATTTAAAGTATGAAAAATGGTTCAGGATTCTGTGGTACATTACCTTGTGAGTCTAACACAAGCAAGGCTGGTGTTTTCCTTTCTTTTTTGCTGTTTTGTTGCTGTTTGATCCTTTTTTCTGTGATAAATGTTAAATAGGTGCGCAGATGCCGCATCTGGTTGAAGACAATAGAATAAAATTTCCTAATCTTGTTATACTATTTCACCCCTACTTTTACTAGGTGCATCACGAGATTTTATTTTCTGCTTGATTTGACTTTACCCATCTATATTATTTTTTTTTCTTTTTGAATGTGATAAACTTGTCTTTCACAAGATGTAATTTATGGTAAAGTATATTTTTTCTCCATATGCCTTATCCTTTATTCCCCTACCCAAGTTATGTAATCTATCAGCCCTTAGCTTCATTACGATGCTTTTGATTTAGGTTTCTTGTTGATAGAGTTGATTTTATCTTCCATAAATGCTTTTGCTTCTGATTGTGGCAAACTTAAATTGTTATTGCTTTCAATACTATGTCATGGTTTGTTCACCTCGTAATCTATAACTGGAATATGCTTGATTTGAGGTCTTGTTTATTGTTAAAATCTTGTTGACTTATCCTACTATATGTATTTTATTGTTCAAGTTTACTGACATTTTGAGGCATTGTGCAATTTGATTCGTAAAATACAATTTATCCTAATATATGTATTTTGATACGAGTGATAGATAAATTGATTCATATTTTAAATGAATTTAGTATTTGGTTGTTGTCCTTTTATTTTGTATCTATAACATAAATGCATGCGAGCTTCTCTAAGGTTTTTTGCATTTGATCCTTTGTTCCTAGAGATCTATTATAATGGCAAAATTATGTATGCAAAAAAATTACTGATTCATTTTGTTTATTCCCCAACTTCCATTTCTTAATCTATGTAGGTGTGTAACCTCATTTCTTTATATTGGTGGTTTCCCATTATTTGTTGTTATTAATTGTAGGCTTTGGAGTGCCTGTTGCGTCTTGCTTCTACTAGACGATCATTATTTCCCAATGATACTGCTCGAATGAAGTTCTTGTCTCACTTGATGCAAGGCACCAAAGAAATTCTGCAAACTGGAATAGGTAAATTTGATTTACAGTTATTTGGCTTTGCCTTGATGATAACAGTGTATAATGATTTTGGAACATTGGTTCCATAATTATTATCTAAAAATTGGTGCTAGTTTTTGGTTATTGAATTAAATCTGATACTTTCCTCTAATAATGGTTGTCAATAGTAAATGTTGATGTGGAGCGATCACCCTTGAAAAATCCATTTCAATATAGCAGTGGACCACTATTCTGCCTTTTCTTTTCATTGTACCTTATGATGCACAAATCTGCTACACATATTGTATACAGTATGATGTGAATCAGATATAGTGATACAATCATTCTACAAATAACAGGATATGATATGCGCAAAATACATATTTAAAAATTTATAGAAATTTATAAAACATAATAAATATGTAAGTGGTATTATGCAAATCTAAGTTGAAATATAATTTCTAAGATATTTCCAAAATAAAGAAATTATTAATCATTGTCATTATAAATTACTTTCTATTATTGACATATAAGAATAACACTGTCAATCTCATTACCACTTGAATAATGAAAAGGAGAAAATAAATATTCTGTTAATTACAATCATTATTATTACATTTCAACTCTATTTGTAACATTCACATTCTCTTAAAAAAGGAAATAAAATTTGCTGGAATGAATGCATAGATTCTTGGGATATTTTCTTAGTTATTTTGGTGATATAATTATTCTCCGTTTTTATATTCACATACGTATTTGTTTCTTGTAGTTTTATTGGATATAAATGCTTTAAAAGCTTGGATACTTCACCAACCCGTAATGCTTAGAAATTTTGTTATTGCTATCATTGTTCAATTTATTATATTATGTTTTGTTTAGTTTATCAGTGTCATTGATAGCGGACTATGCTGTCCAGCAAAAACTCTGCCTTGTACAAGTGGATGGAGTTGCATCATATGGCAGATGTGTATTCACATATACAATTAATTATTTAGGGGAAAATAATATGCTATATATGAAACAGAATCAGCCAAATTCCCTCTGTAAATCTATAATTAGGCAATGCCAATTAAAAATGCAATATGCTATACAGGAACGAGAATATGCCATTAATCTTGATCCAAATCAGGTGTTATATCATGGAGACCTTAAAAATATGTGATACGTGTGAAATAAATATATGAATATAGCATAAATTGCATGTTGCCGGAGGTGTTTTTGCTCATTTTCTGTATCTGTTAAAGCTAATCAAGAAAAAAATATCTAGTGTGTCGTTGGATAAACCTTGCTTTGACTGAAGATGCTGAACAAGAAATTCCACAAAGAAAAAGCAGAATATCATAGAAGGAAAATGTGGAACTCTGAGTGAGCATTACTCTTACTGTTATTAGAGGAATTGTGGCGCATATAGCCTACAACTTACTGCATACCTTATTAATAATAAATTGTTAATACATTGAAGCATCAGAATATCTGACTTGGACATTGCTAATTTTTGTACTTGCCTATCGATTACTGCTATATTTAAATTCAATAAGTTAAAATATTAGAGCTTAATGACGTTGCGTGATCCGTTGTATATAAATTTTGTTTAGATATTTGGTTATGAATTTCTTTGTATAACACATCTTTCTTATCACAACAATTATCATAAATATTAGAGCTGAATGTGTGATCCATGTAGCTAAGGATTTGTCTATAAATTTTTTTAGACCTCTGTTGATGAATTACTTTGTATAACAGGTCTTTCTGATCATGATAATTATCATGGCTTTTGTCGACTTCTTGGACGCTTTAAACTCAATTATCAGGTGTGCAATGCTGTTTGTCTTTTTTCATGATCCAAATACATGATCATTCAATCTCTGATGGGTTGTTTTTCCCTTGGATCACCACCTCATGATATTTGTTGACGACCTGTGAATGTAGCTTTAGTTTTATGTGTACAATTCTTGTTGAGTTTTCATGTGTGTTTTCTGTAGTGTCTTCCAAAAGAATGTCTATCCAATTTAATGTGTCTTGTTGGATCCTGCTGAACAGGATTATGGGCTCTGTTGATTATTGATTTATTATCACAGTAGAGTTTCATAGGTCCATCACAATCAATCTTCAAGTCTTCCAAGTTATTGCAACCAAAGCAATTGACGAATAACTTGTGCTATTGCTTGAAATTTAACTACTACACGAGATTGAGCTACAACTTTTTTGTTTTACTTCTCTAAGTTAGCAAGCTTCTCCAAGTATAATATCCAGATTTTTGTTGGGATATAAAAATACCTTTTGGAGTGGGACACTTGAATTCTAAAAGAATATTTCAACCTGAGACTTTTATCTCAAACTACTTTTCTAAATGTTGACTCAAGAGTCGTTGTTCCTTCCAATCATCCCAGAAACATTGATATCAAGGTACACTAAGAATACAGTTACTCCCCTTGAAGTTGAGTTTAATATATATATATATATATATATATATATATATATATATATATATATATATATATATATATATATATATATATATATATATTTCTA
>Ga0214544_1005822_pt1 | contig 23472 bp, 9 predicted proteins | sample CNSS3metaG_FD_160074 | JGI IMG/M metagenome (GOLD analysis project Ga0214544, IMG submission 160074) | Root nodule microbial communities from cowpea collected in UCLA plant growth center, Los Angeles, California, USA - CNSS3 | ecosystem: Host-associated > Plants > Roots > Nodule | place: USA...
ATATATATATATATATATATATATATATATATATATATATATATATATATTAGTTGTGAGAACCTCGACTTTATTTTTTTAGTTGTTTGTTTATTTATATATATATATATTTTTTACTAATAATTTGATTAAAAGAATATAATATTATTTTGACAAATTAATTTAGGATAGTGAATATTATTCAGCTATAATTTTTAAAATTTCATTTAAAATAAGGCAAACAAACATGAAAAATACTCAATTATAAAACTACTCAGAATTCTAAATTTACAATATTCCTTCAAGATCATTGCGTTTTAACATTAATTTTATTTTAATAAAAATATGTAATAATTATTAAAAATTAAATACATATTTAAGCACTTTGATTATCAATAAGTTCGAACAAAAGTAACATAAATAAAATCTTTATACTAAAGTAATGATTTTTTTTACTGTACTACAAACAAAATATAATAATACTTATTTTGCAATGAATCGATATTTATCAATAAATTTATATTAAATATAAAATTTATTTTTGTGAAACACATTATTCAGCCCAAATTATTTTTATGTATTAAAAAGTAAAAGATGAATAAATACAAACTTTTGAATAAATTTTAACTCATAAATAACTATATAATTAACGAATATTATTAAAAAATATTTTTCCTTGAAGCCGTATGGGATGACGGGTCTATATCCAGGAACAATTGTATGCATAAAAGTCAAACGAGAAATATAAATTTCAGAATTAGAACAAGGAGAATCCTAATACATCAATAATTTGTATCGATTTCTTCAATTTAAAAATTAAGATAATTAAATATATTAATTAATATAATATAAATGTATATAATAAATTTTTAAAGATAAAAACATTCTTTTAAAATTTTAAACAATAACATCCTGATATAAAAAAATAATTTTAGAAATTTGAAGGTCTTTACTAAAATATTTTATTTTTGTCTTTTTTATAAATTTTGTAAATATTTATCATTATTTTTTTATGGTTGTATTATTAATTTAAATTTCTTTATATTTAATTATATTTAATTTTTAACAACATTAAAACATATTTATTTTATTATTTAATTATATTTTAATTTTTATTAATGAATGTTAAAAAAATATATAAAAACACATATATAACAATTATGAATATTTTTATCTTTTAAATAAAATAAAATTACATTAATAATAATTAGGTCAAATTTAATTTAATAATATACTTACATATATTTTTTATAAAATTTAATATATATTAATTACCTTAATCCGTATACGCTAACAATAATATCCGCTAACAAAAAATAATTAATAAAAATTTAATTTTTTATTGTTGGCCACATTAATTAAGTTGAAATTAATCACTATAATTATTAATTTTAAATTAACTTAAATTACAAATAAAATGATTAAACATAACTTTAAATAATTGTCTCAAAAAAGACATTCATTTACAAAACACCATTAATCAGGACATTAACTAATTATGTCTGACAAAACATTAATTAAGTAAAGTTTCTATATTGAAAAGTCGAATGAATAAATTGAAGCCACATATCACTTAGCCTTTCTAGGGAGCAACACAACAAGGACTTACTTTTACATAAATTCATCATAGTAATTTATTACTCCCTTTTTATTTCAATAAAACTGATTTATTTATCTTTTTAAGATTTTCATTTGAATATATTTGCATGTTATTCTATTTTGTTTATTCATTTGAATTTTTGTTTCTCCTTTTTAGTTAAACTGAGGGTATAAGTGAAAAATATATTATCTTAAATTTTAAAACAATAAAAGATAAAAACAATTTTTTTTTTCGAAAAAACTAACAATTAAATAGCAACAAAGACAAGACTATCTTTGAAGATTTTATCACACATATACCTCTTCTAATAATGTCATTATATCTTTTTAACGTTAATTTAATGATATTTTTTATGTTTTTTTAACTTATAAAAAATATATAATTTATCAATAAAACCATAAAATATATAAAAAAAAAACTATTTTTACGTTATAGTAATTTTTTATTGTCATTATTTACAGATTAAAATATATAATCTTAATTTAAAAGATGACTTTGAATTGGATATTATATAATAAGAATATTAATTATTCAATACAGAACATATATGAATTACTATGTGTACTCAATTCAAATGGTTTGATCATGATTTTATGAATTGATTTCAAAAGTTAGTTTTCCATGGATACAGAACATGAACACGGGAAGGAAATAAAGAAGCAATTCCGAAAATGAGAGAAAAAGAGATAAAATGAGATGAAAAGATAATTTCTTAAAGAAAAATATATTTTAACTCATTTTTTTGACCCATTTTTAATTCAATACTTCAATCATCACTAGATCATCTATTTTGATTTTTTATAGTAATTTGATGTGATAATCTAATGATGATTAAAATAATGAATTAAAAATGGATCAAAAAAAAATAAATTAAAATATCATTGTCCTTTCTCAAATCGAAAAACTAAACAAACTATTTTAGTTTCCATGTTTAGAGTACACGTAGACTATGTACATATATGTTCTATAATTTAAAATAAAATGGTTCTAAATGTGGACTTTGTGCAGGTTCCTAAGTGTCAACACCTAATTTTATTTGGATGAAAATTATTATTTTTTACTTAGAAAACAATTAAAGAAAATAAAAGAAAAATAAAAAAAAATGTAAACTTTAATTTAGGGTAGATATATATTTCTATTTTTATTTTTTATCTTATCTTATCTTTAATTTGTTTTTTATATTTTATTTATTTTATTTTTATTTCATCCTATTTTACTTTTATTTTAATCATAATTTTTTTATTTTTTATTTTTATTTGCTATTTATTTTGTCTTTTTTTTAATAATAAGAAAATATATAAAAAAAATGAAAAAAGAAGTGAAAGTTCCTGCTCCAACTGTCCCCTTTTCCTCATTCAGGCAATGAAAAGAGTTTATTTTTTTAAGCTTTGCCCTGTTTGTAAGTTTTGGCATAAAAAAGGAAATATTAGATATTGTAGCATGGCAGCGTATGGCAGTCACAGTAGCGGTGGCTGAGAAACAAGAGGAGGGAGATTTTGCAAAAAGGAAGAAGGTGATTGATGTATTGGGTTTCATCATCAAGAAGGTAAGTGTCCCTAACTTCTTAACTTCGTTAGCTTCGCCCATGGTCTGATACGGATGCTTAAGAATGCATGAGTTGAGCGATGTTCATCCCACTATTATTTTGTTTATACTCACTCACGCTCGTTATCATACACGTTCATAAACACATGAAGTTTTTGTGTGCATCGAAAACAAACAATTAATTCACACCAACACCGAACCCACCGTCCCTCTAGAATCACTACCATCATCTAACCCCAAATTCATCCTCTCCTGCAACAAATAAAAACAGAAAACCCATTCACGTTTTCATCATACGTGAGATCCCAATTCCTTCGCATTCCATCTCCATTTCCTTTCATCACATTCACTGCCCAAGCTTCATTTTTCACATTCCAAACCACCAACTCCATTTCTCTCTCTCGTGCACGTTGAAAAAAAAAAGCGAAAAATAATAGAAATCGCGAGGTCCTCATCCGCGCCGGCGACGGTCTCGATCACGAGCACCGCAGCGGCGACGATACCGGCCGTCCGGAGATGATCGGCGGCGAGCTCCAGAACCTGGTGTGGCTCGCGCGAGAAGGAGAACGAAGAGGTGACGGCACCTCTAATGTTGGTGACATCGCCGGCGATGCTCTTGGCCGGCCATGGGGGTGGCGATGGCTCCGGTATGGATCGGAGGTGATGACGGCGACGTTGGTTGTGCAGTAGCGGCTGGTTCTGCGTTGGAGAAGAAAGGATCTTCGGGTTTGAAGAGGAACCTAATTTTTTAATGTTTGAAGAGTTGGGCTCAGCCCACTTTTACTCGCACACCCCCTTTTTTAAATCTATGCACCCCTTTATTTGGTTGGATTGTTGTGTTTGCTTTCTGAACCTGATTTGCTCGTCGCACCTCTCTGTCCTACACCGCATGCACCACCATTTGTTTCAATTTTTATGCTGGACCTCTTTATTTTCTTCCCGTACCTCCATATTCTGTTAACTCTTCACCACTATGTCATGTATTTATTTTGGACTTGTTTTATTTTCTTCATGCACCCTAATATTTGATAACCAACCACCTCTCTGTTTAATATGTTATCTCTGGGCATGTTGTATCCTGATATTTATTAGTCCTGTACTCTCGTGTGTTTGATTTGGATTGTAACCCATATTTTACTGTACACACTTCATTTATTTCACGCACCTCATTCATTACTCAATCTTTCATATTTCTATTTTTCACTTTTTTCCTTTTTAATTAAATTCTTTCTTTTTAGTTTTATTTTAAAAAACAAAATATTTGAAAATTAAAAAAATTACAAAAATAAAACAATTTAAAAAAATGAATAATGTTTTTATTTTATTTTATTGTGTTTGTCCATTGACACTCATTTTCAAAAATATTGAAAACAATTTTCTTTTCTAATTTTTGGTATTTCTCTGACTATTCATACGTGTGACATCCATTTTTTAAGTAATTCAAAAATAAAAAAAATATAAAATTTTAAAAATTAAAAACATCAACCCTTTCTAACAAACAATCATCAAGAACTACAAAAATAGAACAAATCTATCAATTTCAAAAAAATCAATAAAAAACTCAAAATACAGCAAACCATATGTTCATTTGAAAACTAAAAAAATACAATCCAATGCTACTAGAATAAAAAAAAAAAACTCCGCGGAAAAAAATTATGGCCAAAAAGTAAACAGAGTTCAGATCAGCTAATAAAACAAAAAGTTAAAGCAAATGATATAAAAATTGGAAATAAAACATATTGGAAATTTTTATATGTACAATAAAGTTACAACTATGCATAAAGTATTTGTTATGAATAACCTTATGATGAATTTCGTCAAAGAGTTTATTGTTGTGTAGACACTCATAAGGTTTTGTATTGAACTTCTTTTTTGGACATGACCGTTTGGTATTTAGACACATCTAGTAGCTTAGAGTATTAATATTGTGATAAGAGTCATCTTCTAAATTTTAGAATAAGGTGTTATGGTTCAAGTTCACTTTTTTTTTCTTAAAACTCTTAAATATAAAATATAGAGATGTAATAAACAAATCAATATAATAATTATTTAACAAAAATCTTTTCAAATTTTTAAAAGTTTTATAATATCAACATAAATTTATTAAAATTGGATTTTTTGTAAACCTTGTAAATAGTTACAATCTTATTTTTATCAACGAAAATAATTCCTTACATTCTTATTCTTATTGATGTGTTATCTTTAGAAATTCGTATGAAAGTTTTATTTCAAAATAATCTTTTTAAAATCTGAATCCAATATCCTGAACGAGTATTCTTATTCAAATACATTTAATACATTTATATGCATTTCAGAGAGCAATTCGAAAGGTGATGTAAAGGAAAAGAGAATGGAAAAAGAAGAAGAGGATCGTAGAAGAGAAGCTGCAATCGCATCCACACCCTGCCTCCGACCGAATTTCAAACCTAAAGGCGTCACGCAGCACCAGCTCGAAAAATTTCGTGTTAGTACCCTCTTCAATCCAATTCACTTTTCGTCATTCTTTACACTTCCCACGTTCAAAATTATTGATAATTTTAGATTTTTTAAACATTTTTCAACATGGGTATGTGTAGTTTTACTACTGCGTTTGATTGTTGCTGTTCTCCGGTGTTAACGTTGTCTGAACATTGGATTGTGATAGGAACTACACAAGAAGCGCTTGCAAGTGAAGTCAAAATCAAAGTTCAAAATAAAATCCAAAGGTTTCTTTCTTTGTATCCCCGCTTAATTGTAATGGTTCATTCGTTTATGATATTCTAATTCTGTCAATGGTTCTGCAGACGGGGCTAACAAAAAGTCACATGGTGATGATTTATGTAGCCAAGACAGTGTAGCTCAAGGTTCAAAAGTTGATCACAAGGAATCAGGCTACTGGAATGATTGTGAAGAAATTGATTCTAGAAATGAAGACGAAAAGGATGATATACCTGTGATTTCCGCGCCAAATAAGCGAAAATTGCATTGGGGGTATGTATCGATAATAACACTTTAGTTCATAGATCTTAGTTTGCAATAGCTAATCCTTGTTTGTTTCTATAATCATTGTAATTAGGGCTTTTGGCACCCAGGTGAGACTTTAAGATATTCCCATAGGTTTTGATTCATTGGTCGGTTATGAGACTAGTTGTCGAGATTTAGTCACTTTTTTGTTAACAACCGTAACTAGGGCATTTAGCTTCCTGTTGGAAGCTTGAGGTCTTTTCTCAAGCTCTTTGGATTGATTATGAAACTAATCTTCAATTTTGATCTGGAGTTTTGTTATAGTGAATACTCCTCGACCCTCCCAAAACTGTGTTTTTGTTATAATTGATCTCAAGTCCTTTCCCACAAACTCTGTTTGTCTTGCCAGCTGAATCACGCCTATTAGGTTGTTAACTTATCACATTAGTAGTTGTGGTTAATCTGTGTGTTGACATCACATGTCACTGGTTGTGTTTTATAGTATTGTAATTCTGCTCTATCCGTGTATATATGGTTATTTTTCTTGTTTGTTTTGCCATGTGAGCGGTTCATAATCATTTGATGTGTTATTAATATTTTGTAGGCTTGACACCAAGAACAGGTGGGAGAGGAAATCCAACATGTAGATATCACCATTGAACTGAAGTGGGGGAATTCATGAATTTTGGTTAAAATGACTATGAGAAGAGGTAAGTGTATATTTAAGACCAAAAGGACAATTGATGTCACCTGCAAAAAAACACATGATCAAAATTGATATCATTTGCAACAAAAACTCATGATCAAAAGACCATGGGAATGCCGTGAGACATTGTGTTGCAATTACACATGTAGAGAATGCTAAGAGAAGATCAGTTATCCATGTTGGGCCTTAAAAGTTATCACGTAGCATCACATATATCAGTAAGACAGTAAATAACTCTGTTGTGGTTATTTGTAATAAGTAACTTTGTTAGATAGAGAACTAATGTTTTATTTGGTATATTAGCATTGTAAACATTTTATTCTTCAAACAAATTCTTTGATCTTTAATGAAAAAAAACTTAGGATTTTTGTTGAAGAGTCTTATTGTTTGTTTTATATCTGCTTTTCTCTGTTCGTTCCTATTGCACCAATTATACACTTTTCTCTGTTCGTTCCTATTACAACAATTTATAAATGTATTATTTGTACACAATAGCAGGCTGGGTAAGTTTTATGTTTTTTTTTTTCTTTTAAATAAATGAAATGTTTGGTCCCAGGCTCTACCAAGACTTGTTCTTCACTCATGATTCAGCCATACCATAATCTCGTGTCATGCCATCTGGACCAGATCATCTTGCAGTCCACCAAGATGCATTATTGATGCTGAAAATGCTAGTAAGACAACCAAAACTGATGTAGAACACAACAGACATCACCAAAAACATAAAAACAAATACAGAAACATGAGCATGGTAAACTCTTTCATGTAGTATATCTTTCACATCTGATCCCATAATAATCTACTTGACACTATTGTCAGCAGCACTTTGGTTACTCGGACTAGAAGGTAATCATATCATGATGCAGCAAATTCATTTGCATATCCTACAATTGTCAAGTACATATCAGGATAAATACCCTCTTTTGTCACCTTCCTTTTATCTATGTTCCTCTGTGGTTATATAATTCATTATTGGTTTTACTTATACAAAACTAATATTATTATCAAAAGTAGTATCACTTCGATTTTGAAAATAGGAGGATGTCAAAGTTATTCAATTTGACTATTGAAGTGAGAATACAGATTCTTGCTAAACAATTACATATAAACAATTAATCCCACTTATCAGTACTCTTGCTAAACAAATGTGTAGATTTAATAGATATAGCAAGAATACAAGGGTATAACAGTTATCAAATGCATTTCTTGAAGATTTTCGTGCTGAATGACTAGTAGCACGTTCCCTTTCCTCCAACTACTCACATAACAGCAAGAACATAGCTGAGAAACCCAGGTACCCAGAGTTGATCCCAAAGTTGTTTACAACACTCAATAATATTCTTGCTAAACAATTACATATAAACAATTAATCCCACTTATCAGTACTCTTGCTAAACAAATGTGTAGATTTAATAGATATAGCAAGAGTACAAGGGTATAACAGTTATCAAATGCATTTCTTGAAGATTTTCGTGCTAAATGACTAGTAGCACGTTCCCTTTCCTCCAACTACTCACATAACAGCAAGAACATAGCTGAGAAACCCAGGTACCCAGAGTTGATCCCAAAGTTGTTTACAACACTCAATAAGACTTGTGAGGAAGTTGAAGATTTGTTAAAAGCTAATAGCACATTCTCTTAGCAACCTCGATTTAAAATCTTTGACGGATTTGCTTGAACTAGAAAACTTAAATATTTGAAAGCAACATGTCCCAACCACACCTAAGTATATGACCCACCTAAGTATATGGTTCCCAGCAGACCTCTGGCCGCATACTTTATGCCGAATACTACCCCCTAACAGTATATGGCCCTCAACAACCACACTCTGCGTTAGATACCTCCCTCTACGAGTATGCGACCACCAGCAACCCTCTGGGCCGCATACCCTGTACTAGATGTCCTCATCTGCAGTATGCGGTTACCAGCAACCCTTTGGGCCGCATACCCTATATTAGTCCTCCTCTGCAGTATGCGGCTGCCAACAGTTCCCTGGGCTGCATACCCTGCACTAAGTACCCCTCCCTAGACTACCTGTTTTACACTAAAGTCCAAGAGGCAAGCAACCTAAATCCAACTACCGCTTAGATGGTTAAGGCAGACGAGAAGTGCCCACTCATGGAGATCCTCATGACCGAGTATCGAATGCCGCCCACATAGAATCCATCCCCACAGGTATACGGTAACCGGCAATAGAAGCCCACAAATGATTACCACCAACCCTCGAAGGACCTCCTGGTAATTTCTCTCCTTACCACTGGATCCAAAAGTGACCAGAAAGGGAATGTTGGGCCAGAAAGCCCATTTCAGGTAGGACCCACAGGTAAAAAGGTATAAATAGCACATTGTTCTATGCATTGATTACGCATTAAATATTCTCTGAATTCACTGACATCATCAACACTGACTTAGGCATCGGAGTGTCTTTTGCAAGCACACCTGCGCCGTCATCGGAGTCCCATCGGAGCAAGGAGATCTCACCCGACTACTTAGCATTAGAACCATCCAGCAGATTTGTGGAATACAATCTGGTCCCCTAAGAACACAACCTTATCCTTTTTTTAGCAATTTAAGAAGTCAACAATTACCATGAAAACTTTCAAGTATCGATTCTTTTACTAAAATTGTTTCAATCTTATTCTCTCTTATCTACTGGATAATCTTGTTGCTGCTAGACTCTGATAAAGAAGAAAGTTAGGGACTCCTTTCAAATAGGAGAAACGTTAGTGAGAAAGTTAAACCAAGAAGAATTGTTTAAGGTTCAATATTCTCTCTTTCATTCATGTGCATCTTACATACACGGAATTTCCACTCCTAAATTATAGGATCATGTGCTGAGTGTACATTGATCACACCAATTGGAACGCTTGTGTTGAAAAGTCTACTAACAAAAAGGATTACATAATGAAATGGAATATAGAACAAAATTGAAAAGAAGTTCTAAGTTGAATAGTGCCGACAGAGTCATCTATAAAAAATCCTTTCATGCCAACCCACCTTTTTGGCTATATGCACTCATCTTTTTTGTGAATTTTGAAAATTTTATTCTGATTAATACGTATAATGTCCAAAATACCCTTATATGTATATATAAAGGTATAACCTCTATTACCTATATTTTGTTTTCATTGTAATAGTTCTCTTTGAACCATTGTGAAAACTCTATCATTGTAAGAGTTCTCTTGTTAAACCATTATAATAGCTCTCTTTGAGTCATTGTAAGAACTTTATTGTCAAGCCATTATAAGAGCTCTTTTTAAGCCATATTAAGAACTCTGTCTGAGTTATTCTAAGAGCTTTCTCGTCGAGCGATTAAGATCTTTCTCTGAGCCATTGTAAGAACTATCTTGTAGAGTATTTGTAAGAGCTTTTTGTGTTGAGTCATTGTAAGAGTTTTCTTGTATTCCCCATTTATACACAAAAACACACAAAAATAAACAAACATAAACACACAATGACAAGACAAACATACATATATAGACACAAACGCAAACAAAAACACAAACACGTAAATAGACACAAAAACACAAAAACATAGATACGCAAACACCCATAGACAAAGATACACAAACATAAACACAAAGACAAATACACATAGAGACATAAACACAAAGACACATACACATAGAGACACAAACACACACACACACACAATCACCAAAATTGTTGTGTTTAATTGGCATCCACTTTTATTTAATTTTTACAGAATGTAACACTGATAGAGTTGTCCAAAAAAGTTTTTATTATGCTTTCAGTGAAGGGATCTTTCACGATTACTTACAAAGTTATTTGAGGTTTTTGATTAACATTCATATTAATAATTATTATCGTTTCAGAAAGTAGGATGGCTATAATTGCTATTGATCGGGCTGAAAGACTTGGTTGGCGTCATTTTGGCTGAAATGTGATTGTTAGCTTGCTATTTTGACTTTAGAGATATTAAAACTAATGTTAGATATATTTTTTATTCTTAAAACATTATAAAAAATTATATTTTCTGTATTTTATAAAATTATGGAACATCCTTTCAACAAACGTGTGAATATCCTTTTTAGTCGTTCTTATTTTGTTTTTGATATATTTCTTTGCCTTGCAAATAAATTTTTTAAGTGCAAATTATTAGAATGTCTAGAGTTTAGTGATACTTTTAAACATCAATCCTTTAACTAGAAAGTAATGCAGAAAAATGCAGGTTTGCATTTACGAACCCACTACTTCGCACATAAATTGGAAACACAAATCCTGTAGATTCCGCTTTAGAGTGATTATTTTCTACAATTGACCTTCCGCTTCCGCTCTTGAACAATATTGTTACAAAAAAAATTCACACTTTATCAAATATTCTCCAAAAAGGGAAACAAAAATGCCTCCTCGACACAAACCTAAACCTTAAACCACGAATTTGTTCTAGTGGGTAAACCCAATACTTTTTTTGCTCCACCAACGGGAAAATGACGAACCCTGTCGAAAAATAACTTCGAAAACAGAGGAACAAAAAACTTGGGGAATGGAGGAAGAAGAAACTTAGGGGAATGGACGAAGAAGACACTTCAGAGATGGAGGAAGAAAAAACTTGGGGGAAGGAGGAAGAACAAATCTGAGGATGGAGAAATAACAAACTGCTCTCCTCTTCTCTCACGACTTTCACTCCTCTCTCTCCTTGCCCTTCACCCACTTCTGTCACAAATCAACCTCCCTTTCTCTATCGCTCTCAAGCATGGCCAACGTGAAAATTGTGCAAAAAAAATAAATTAAAATTGAAAAAACAGTGTCACGTCAAGTAGTTAGAGAAATTGTCAAATAACGGTTGTCAATATATCATTTTCCATATATATATATATATATATATATATATATATATATATATATATATATATATATATATGAAAAAAGTGAAGGTGGCTTCTTCAAGTGTGAACGTGTCTAACTTCTATTACCCTCTTTTCATTTCCCTCCAAAACCTACTCTTCACTTTTTTTTATTAAACCCTAGTCATCCTCCAAACCAATCCCTTCTTACTCTTTTTCTCTCACTCTTAGTCTCTCACTTTCAATCTCTCCTAAATGTGGAAATGCATTTTGTTCAAAGCCAATTGTTTTCTGAAAAAGAATTTTTTTGATACTTTTTGACAAAGTTTTAACAATGTCCACATGTCCCCACTCAATTAGCTCAATTTTTTTAAAATAATTTATTATGGTTTAAAGAGAGAAGATAAAGGTTTTGTGAATACTTTGTCAAAGTTTGTTAACAAAAACTTTGTTAAAGTATCAAAATCCTTGTTTTCCCTATTGTCGCAACCGAAATCGCGGCGGGATGACAAAAATAATTTTAAATAGTACAGAGGAGTCGCCACCATAGTTTATTATGGAAAACTATAGAAAAAACCTTAAAAGAATGGTCTTCGAAACTAATTTTGGGTTCGGGAGTCGGTTACGTGTGGGGAAGGTATTAGCACCCCACAACGCCTGTCTTAAGACGGTTCCCTCTTTAATTAAGTGTGAAAAGTAAAATTTTGATGTTTAGAATATTTGTTATTCCCCAAAAAAATCAAACAAAATAAAAAAACACATACAAAAATATTAAAGATTCAAACAAAATTATTTTTTTATTGTTTTGGCCCGACGAGGATTGTACCTCGCTCCTACATATTTTCATTTGAAAAATCAGGATAACGTAGTTCTTTATAACAAAATTGTTGTTTAATATTATTATTTTGTTTTTTTTAATTTTCTAGATTTTTATGTATATGTATATTTTATTAATATCAAGAGAACCCAAGATTCTACATGATAAATATTTAGTTATTAAGCAAATCCGAGATTTGACATGATATTTAAGATTATTTTATAATTTTATAATTTTTTATTATTTCTAATTTTCTTTCAAAAAAAAAGAATTAAAAGGCTATAAAAGAGTGTTTGATTATCCAGCAAGTGCGAGACTTGACATGACATTCACAACTTATATAAAAGAAAATATAATTTTTTATTTTATTTATTTATTTATTTATTATTTTTTTTAGAGAATTAAAGTCTACGAAAAAACACCTTTTTAATTACCCAGATAAAAAACAAAGGAAAAGAGAAAGGTTGAGCACATCAATGATAAACCCAAAATCATCTAACATGAGAACACCGAACACATTTAATCATACAACAATTCAAATGATCATATATGTGATGTTATAAGAGAATCATGAAAAGCATTAGGAGCAAAGAAAATTTACCTTAAGTGACCCCTTTTTGTATGTGTGCTCTATAACAACAAAAAGAGAGGGGGTTTTCGATTTTTTTGTTTTGTCCCTTGCATTAGAGAAATTTTTATGCTTATATAGGCCCCTTGGGGCATTGAGATCCTAGTCTTTAATTATAATAAAATATATGGGGAAGGAATTGGTCTTATTAAATCGTTGCATAATATCCACGGTATTGATTATAATTATTAATGAAATATTGTCTGTAATTACTAGAATCATATTTTCTGTCACATAAAGATCGTAATCAAATCATAACATATTATTCATATAATTGATTCTAATTATTACCAAGAATACTTTCTTCTAAATATTAAAATCGTATCATTCTCTAAAAGCATTATTATCGGGAATATTTGCTTCTAATTAAAATAATACCTTCCCAGTGTAAATGCAAGATATTTATTTAAATTATTATAAAAAATATCGCTCCTAATATTATGAAACGTCATTTTCTGACATGTGAAAAATGTAAACAACAAACAGTGGGGTAAAAATATGTAAAACATTTGGGCTCATGAAAAGAGTGTGATAATTAAAAATAAATTAGATTCTCCTTCTCTTGGTTTTTTTCTTTTTTTTTTCTTATTTTCCCATGGTAGAATTAAAATTTAAAAACCTACCATCAATCAAAACATATTTTTTTATTTTTTATTATTATTATTATATTATATATTATTTTTATTATTATTATTTCTTTAACCAAACAAATACATTTACCCGGACGAAATTAGGTGTTGACAGCTGCCCCTCTTTACTTATATTTGACTAGATAATATGAAAGTGAAAATTTCATATTATCATAGTAAAAGATAAGTAAAGATAAAAACACTAATTTCGTTCGGGTTTAAAAAATGAAAAAAAAAAGAGAACTCGACCATTGCCTCGCAGATGGCCGATATAACCAAAGGAAAACCTGGGCTCGACCATTGCCTCGTAGAGGGCCGAGATACCAAAAGAAAATATGGGCTCAAACATTGCCTCGCAGAGGGCCGAGATACCAAAAGAAAACCTAGGCTCGACCATTGCCTCGCAGAGGGCCGATATGCCAAAAGAAAACCTAAACTCGACCATTACCTCGTAGAGGGCTGATATTGAAATGAAAGTTTGTAACCTTTTTGTGAAGAGGGTTCTAATCAACATGTGGAAGTCGAATTGAATTTTGTGAGAAACAAAACTCATGAATGAAAGAGACTCATTTTTGTTATTGATAGATTATGTGAACACTGTATGCTAAAACTCTAGATGGGAAAAAAATGAAACCCAAAAAGTTGCCCCAGGTTAGAAACATGAAGAACAAGATATGACAAATGGATTTGTGTGGGAACCATGATTAACACATCAACAAAGTGAAAAAACCTTACCTATACAGAAACAGGACGTGGAAACCTTGACAAGGTGTGGAAACCTTGACAAGGTGTAGAAACCTTGACTATCACAAAAACAATGTGTGGAAAGCTTGGCAACATAGAAAGGCGTAGAAACGATGACTAATACCAAAAACAAGATAATGCTGGGCTTGAGGGCTAGACAAAACTAGGCTTGAGAGTTATACAAAACTAAGCTTGGTGGCCAAATAAACTGGGCTTGGGCTAGACAAAGCTGGGCTTGCGGGTTAGACAAAGGTAGGCTTGGGGTGGCCAGGTGAGACTAGGCTAAAAGGGCTAGTGCGGAACTGGGCTTGGGCCAGACTAAATTGGGCTTGAGGGGGCCAGTGCGACATTAGGCTTGGGGGCTAGAAAAAGCTAGGCCTGAGGGCTAGACAAAGCTAGGCTTGGGGTGGCCAGATAAAATTGGGCTTGTGGGCTAGACAAAACTAGGCTTAGGGGCTAGACAAAGCTAGGCTTGGGGTGGCCAGATGAAACTGGGCTTGTTGGCTAGACAAAGCTAGGCTTAGGGGTCAGTTCGAAACTGGGTTTGGGCCAAACTAATCTGGGCTTGAGGTGGCCAGATGAAACTGGGCTTAAGGGGCCAACGCGAAATTAGGCTTAGGCTAGACTAAGCTGGGCTTGAGGGGCCAGATAAATCTGGGCTTTAGGGGGCTAGACAAAGCTAGGCTTAGGGGCCAATGCGAAACTGGGCTTAGGGGCTAGATGAAACTAGGCTTGGGGGCTAGTGCGAAACTGGGCTTATGGGCTAGACGAAACTAGGCTTGGGCCAGACTAACCTGGGCTTTAGGGGCCAGTGCGAAACCGGGTTTGGGCCAAACTAAACTGGGCTTAAGTGTTCAGTGCGAAAATTGGGCTTGTGGAATAGACAAAGCTAAGCTTAGGGGCCAGATAAATTTGGGCTTTAGGGGGCTAGACAAAGCTAGGGTTAGGGGCCAATGTGAAATTGGGCTTAGGGGCTAGACGAAACTAGGCTTGGGGCTAGTGCAAAACTGGGATTAAGGGCTAGACGAAACTAGGCTTGGACCAGACTAACCTGGGCTTTAGGGGCCAGTGCAAAACTGGGCTTGGGCCAGACTAAACTAGGCTTGAGTGGCCAATGCAAAAACTAGGCTTGTGGGCTAGACAAAGCTAGGCTTAAGGGCCAGTGCGAAACTGGGCTTGGGGGCTAGACAAAGCTATGCTTGAGGATATATGAATGAAGAGGACCATCAATCCGAGAAATACTAAAGAAGTAAAATTTTGTATCTTTCTTATTTTCTTCATTTTGAAACAGAAGGATTCGACAACCGTTCATGTGAATGTAGAGGATTTTGATCCCAAAAGTGACAAAAAAATATTAATTTCATAAAAAGAACTATGATGCCTGATGATTAAGACATGTTATGAATTTTTCTTTTTGAGCATTTATATGATTGTGCATGCATGAATATGCTATGATATGTGCATGAATATGCTAATATGAAATGTGCATGAATATGTTGGCATGTATATGCTTTGTTTTTTTTTTGAACCAAATACTACATAGAGCCTAATTTTGCTAACATGTGTTTGGATATTTTCTATTTGATGATTGATGTGATATGTGTATGAATACATGCAAATGCTAACACCTTGTATGAATTTTCTTTTTATGAATGCATGAGTATGTTGATGCTTATTATGACTTTAACATTTACATTATATGTGCATAAAAATGCTGACACATGCTATGTATTATTATTATTTTTTTAATTTTGATTATGATGTGTCATAATGTTGTTATGTTTATTTCGAGCATGCATGGTGAATGATAATGTTGGCACGACTTATGAATTTTCTTTTTGAAAACTAACAATATTAGTGTATGATGTACATGTGATGATTTTTTTTTTGTTTACATGAACACAGTTGAAACTTTGATGTATGAATTAATGTATGAATGCATGATGAAAGTTCCTTTGTTTGTTAATTTTATTTTTTGACACAAGTGAATGAATCTATGCATGAAACATACCCTTGTGTATTTTTCACCTTTTACATTGTATCAAACTTACTTTAATTGATCCCCAATTTGTTGTTATTTTTATATTTATGGAAACCTTCTATTTTGATTTTTTTTTGAAAAATATTCTTCGGTCTAATCAGTTTATTGAGAAGCTCTTTTCTGTATCATTGCTTTTTGAACACTATTTGAGTGACATACATGAAATTGCCAAATCTCTTGGAAGGGATTAGATGAGATAATTGACTAAGGAGTTTCCCCAATTTTATAGTTATCAATTGACTTCAGGACATGAGGTGTGTTTGGGCTTGTCCCAATTATTGATAAAATAGATGGAGACTTCAAAATTTGCCCCAATTTGAGGATGTAGATTGGTCTCAGGGTGCAAAATGTGTTTGAGCTTGCCCCAGTTGTTGATAACATGAGAATGTTGAAAATAATGAGAGACTTCATACTAGTTGCCCCAATGTAATCTTGACAATCAAAGTCAATAATTGTTCAAATTCAAGATATCTGACAAAATATTTTCCTCTAAATTAAAGTTTTCGAAAAACAATAACCAATCATTAATTTGTGTGGACTTTATTAGGCTTGTATTGTAGCCAAGGCTAAGGGATATGAAAAATGGATAGTGAAGGCTCAAAGTAAATGGTATAAAGGTTATTTCAAACAAAGGTATTTATCTAAGGTTGCACCTAAAATTCATTTGACTACCTTTGTTCACCACTTTTTTTCACTTTCCAACTCTTGTTTCTCTTTTTTTTTTTGCATAACCAATTTTTTTTGTCTTTTCAAACTTTTTTATGTTTTTATTGGTGAATTACAAGTCAAATGAAATAGATACAAACATCATTTTAACTTTAGTGGGAAGATGACCCTTGTTCAGGGTAATTAAAAAGAAATTTTAATTTTTTTATAGGCTCAAAATGGGTAATAAAGGAATATCATTTTTTCTTGATAAAGAAACATGGCCACACATCATTTCAATTCATGATTGTTTTAATTTCAAAAGCTTTAATCCAAAAGGAAAAAAAAATCACATTAGAGGTTGTCCGTACTTTGCCCTTACTTCTTTTTGTATTATTTTCTATTTTTTTGTTGTCTTACTTTTTTCCTAGACCGCCCTTTTGGGTTTTCAGTGTAGTAGACTTTTCTTCATTTTTTCCTTTTTTGTTGTGTTCAAAGACTTATTTCAATTTTAATTCATTTTAAGGCACATGCCCCTTTATGATGATCCTCCATAGAATACAAAGAAAAGGTTTATTGGAGAAAGGTGATGGGAAATGGGATGGGAAAGGAAGTGAATTTTAGCAATTCCATGTACACAAATTAGAGCAAAGTTTCAAAAGTGTGTCACTTTTCATAAAAATTATCCATTTATTCAACAAACTGATTTGACCAAAGAATAATTTATTTTCTCTTATTTTTTTCACTTTTCGCAGGATTCCATGAATTTAAAAAATTGGGAAACAATTGATTTTTAAAATTATTGTAGTGCAATTTCTTTTCAAGATATGTTGATGCATGTTATGTGTTATGCAAAGTGACATGAGAATGCAAGATGCTACAAATTTGGAAACTACCTATACACATGCATGTGAGTGTATGTATGGCATGTACGATGCAAGGTGGCATGAAAAAACAATGGGATAAATATTATGCATTATACATTGTGACATGAATCCAAAGTGAATCCATGCTACGTGTCAAGTGAATGTTATTTACCTTAAAACTATGTGCATGGTACCATGCATGAATGAAAACAAGATGTGGATGTAATGCATGTATGCACCTCGAGAGGCCCTTATTTATACGTTGATGCAAATATGACACAGTTGAAAATTAACTACTTAATTCTATAAAAATGAAAAGATTAAAAAAATAAAGAAATAATGCACGCTCCCTTTGTGTCTTAGAAGGTGTAGAGAAAATCTATTTTCTAGTCTATGAGCTTTTATATGATTCTTCCAAAGATAGCTCTAAATTATCTCACAGGCCTCTAGAGCTGAAGTCAACCTCAAGACATAATCCACAACGATAGGCAACCTAACAGATGTGGCATGTCAAGAGGAAGCAAACTCTAGATGAAGTCTTCCCAATAGTCAAGTAGATCCGAGATCTAGCATAATAATTGTTGGACCTCCACTCCTTACGGCTAACTCAAGTCCGGGTATAGGACCCCAATATTAAAATGAATGCACTAGCCTACCATGTGTAGTGTGTGAATGGAGCAACCTAAGACTACCCAAACCCACACATGCAAAATAACCAGAAAATTCCTAGACAGATATAACAATTGTCTTCTACCCTAGGGTTCAATAATTTAAACAATATAATCATATGAGGACATTAAAGAGTAAACATGGCATCAAGACAAACAAAGATAGATAAATATACATGAAATAAAACGAAAATAAGGGGAAAACGAATATATAAAAACAACATACTTTTCACACACTTAACCAAGAGGATCGACTCTCCAAAACTTTCCCAGTGGAGTCACCATTTGTTGCAACCGAGATCGCGGCGAGACGGCGAAAATAATTTTAAATAGTACAGAGGAGTCGCCACCATAGTTTATTATGGAAAACTATAGAAAAAACCTTAAAAGAATGGTCTTCGAAACCAATTTTGGGTTCGGGAGTCGGTTACGTGTGGGGAAGGTATTAGCACCCCACAACGCCCGTCTTAAGACGGTTCCCTCTTTAATTAAGTGTCAAAAGTAGAATTTTGATGTTTAGAATATTTGTTATTCCCCAAAAATATCAAACAAAATAAAAAAGCACACAAAAATATTAAAGATTCAAACAAAATTATTTGTTTATTTTTTTGGCCCGACAAGGATTGTACCTCGCTCCTACATATTTCCATTTGGAAAATCAGGATAACGTAGTTCTTTATAAAAAATTTGTTGTTTGATATTATTATTTTGTTTTTTTAATTTCTAGATTTTTATGTATATGTATATTTTATTAATATCAAGAGAACCCAAGATTCTACATGATAAATATTTAGTTATCAAGCAAATCCGAGATTTGACATGATATTTAAGATGATTTTATAATTTTATAATTTTTTATTATTTCTAATTTTCTTTAAAAAAAAGAATTAAAAGTCTATAAAAGAGTGTTTTGATTATCAAGCAAGTTCAAGACTTGACATGACATTCACAACTTATATAAAAGAAAATATAATTTTTTATTTTATTTATTTATTTATTATTATTTTTTTTAGAGAATTAAAGTCTACGAAAAACACCTTTTTAATTACCAAGATAAAAAATATAGGAAAAGAGAAAGGTTGAGCACATCAATGATAAACCCAAAATCATCTAACATGAGAACCCCAACACATTTAATCATACAACATTTCAAACGATCATATATGTGATGTTATAAGAGAATCATGAAAAGCATTAGGAGCAAAGAAAATTTACCTTAAGGTGACCCCTTTTTGTATGTGTGCTCTATAATAAAAAAAAGAGATGGATTTTTCGATTTTTTTTTATGTCCCTTGCATTAGAGAAATTTTGTGCTTATATAAGCCCTTGGGATACCATTGAGATCATAGTCTTTAATTATAATAAAACATATGGGGAAGGAATTGATCTTATTAAATCGTTGCATAATATCCACGGTATTGATTATAATTATTAACGAAATATTGTCTGTAATTACTAGAATTATATTTTCTGTCACATAAAGATCGTAATCAAAACATAACATATTATTCATATAATTAATTCTAATAATTACCAGAAATACTTTCTTCTAAATATTAAAATCGTACCATTCTCTAAAAGCATTATTATTGGGAATATTTACTTCTAATTAAAATAATACATTCCTAGTGTAAATGCAAGATATTTATTCAAATTATTATAAAAAATATGCTCCTAATATTATACACTTCTCTAAAAATAGAAATTATGAAACGTCATTTTCTGACATATGTCATGTGAAAAGTGTAAACAACAAACAATGGGGGTAAAAATATGTAAAACATTTGGACTCATGAAAAGAGTGTGATAATTAAAAATAAATTAGATTCTCCTTCTCTTGGTTTTTTTCTTTTTTTCTTTTTTTTTTCTTTTTTTTCCATGGTAGAATTAAAATTTAAAAACCTACCATCAATCAAAACATATTTTATTATTTTATTTTATTATTTATTATTAATATTATTATATTATATATTATTATTATTATTTTAACCAAACAAATACATTTACCCGAACGAAATTGGGTGTTGACACCTATCTTCCTCTATCATTGGTATCTTGCTTTCACTTTGTTGATCTCTCACTCTCTCGATCTCGGTCTCATTTCTGATGCTATGTCTTTTTTTAACTTTTTTTTTCTCTTTTTCATTCTTTATTGCATATGCATGTGTTTTGAATTTTTTTCATTGTATTCATTTTGTTTTGATCAGGACTCTGTTTTTTTTTATCTTAAGACATCTTAACTTTGTTTTTGTTTTCGAGATGAATGAAATGTCTGAGAAGGAGAAGACTAGAGATTTCTTGAAGGCGAAAGGCAGGGCTCTCAAGTAGAAGGACGATGATCATTTTTAAAAAGATCATTTATATGTTTTTTCAAAAGTTTGATTTTTATTATTTTCGTATATTTTTTTTGAGTGTTTCTTTTCTCTTCTTATATGTGTGGGATTTAACGATGATAAAAGACAATGAAACAAAAAAGGACAAGAAGAAAAAAAGAGGTTGTGAGAAGAAAAGACCTTTTCCATCTTATATTTTGTGGAAAAAAGACCAATGGAATAAGGTAAAACCAAATTATTATTAGAATAATTCTTTTTTTTTCTTTGTTGGTTTCACTTTAATTCAATAGTTTTACCTTATGATTGGATGAGTGATTTCAAAATTTTCAAGAAATTGAAATACATAGTATTTGAATTACTAACAATTGAATTTCCTTTATTTCTTAAATAGTTTATTTGAATGGAGTAATTGAAATATCTTAAATTTCAATTTCTTGTTTGGATAAAGTAATTTAATTTCTATTTTAAGACAAACCCAACTTTACCTTTGTGCTTGAGTTGAGTTAGCTTGACTTTTGATCTGGGTTGACTCATTTCGAGCTTTGGTTTAGGTAGACTAACGAAGATTCAACCTGGGTCAACTAGGCCCGACCTTTGGCACAACCAACTTTGCTCAACCTTCAGCTTAGGCCAACTTGGGACGACCTTCACCTTGGGTCGACTCGACTCGACATCGGCCTTGGTAAACTCCACTCAATCTCTAGTTCGGGCTGACTCAGTTTGACCTTCAACCTAGGTCGACTCAGCTTGCCCATTAGCTTGGCTTGCCGACTTGGCTAGACCTTCGGCCTAAGACAACTTGATTCCACCTTCAACCTGACCCGACTCGATTCGACCTTTGGTTCGAGCCAACTCGACTCGACTTCAACCTGGGTGGACAAGTTGACTTCAGCTTGGTTGGACTCGATTCAAATTCGATTGACCTTGGCCTAGGCTGACTCGACTCGAATTTTGGAACGAACTAAATTAGCTTGACCTTCAGCTTAGGCCAACTCGACTCAATCTTCGCCTCGAGCTTACTCGACTCGACCTTCGTCTTGAGTCGAGAAGACTCGACTTTCAGTCCAGGTCAACTTGGCTTGATCTTCGGTCCAGGCTGACTCAGTTCGACCTTTGGCTTGGGCCAACTCGGCTCACCCACCAGCTTGGCTTGGCCAACTTGGTTCAACCTTCGATCAGGGTTAATTCGATTCAAGTGGGGCCGACTTAGCTCGACAAGGGATGACAACGGGTTGGGTCGGACACGGATAGTGCTTACCCGCAATCCAACCTGTAACATCCCGACCGAATATTATGGGTTTAAATAATAAAATAAAATAAGAAAATAAAATTACATATATTATAAATCTATTTCCCAAAAACGCGGGAAATCTCAAATAATTTATTTCATAATGAAAATAACTCTAAGTTCAAATCTTCTCAAAATTCAATAAAATACCAAAACAGTCTCATAATAGATTACACCTTTATTCCAAAACCATAAATGATAAAAGTCTATAAAATTGTTCCCATGAGTTTTCCCCGCTCCGCTGCTAAACCTCACCATATCCACCTGCAACATCATCTGCTCCCGTGTACCGCTGTCGCAACCAAAATCGCGATGGGACGACAAACCAAAAATTAAAATTTGAAAAAAACAGAGTTTGGAGTCGCCACCATAGTTATTATAGGAAACAATGGAAAACAATAAAAAAAAGCAAGGTCTGCAAAAAACCAGATTTTGGATCTGGGAGTTGGATACGCGTGGGGAAGGTATTAGCACCCCACAACGCCCGTCCAAAGACGGTACCTTTAATTAAATGTGCAAAAGTTTTGTGGTTTTCAAAATATTTAATTTTTCCCAAAATTAGTAATAAAAGAATGTACAAAAAAACAAAACTATTTTTTTTGACTTTTTGGGCCCGACGAGGATTAATCCTCACTCCTACGTATTTCCATGTGAATGGAGAATCAGGGTTACGTAGTTCTTGTTGAAAAATCTATTTGGAAAATTATTTGAAAATGATTTAATTTGTTTTATAATTTTTGAAATTTTTTTTATTTAAATTTTAGTATTATTTTAAAATTGGTGTCACGCGACGCGAACGGCAAGATAGACACTTCAAATAAATTCTTTTTTTTTAATCTTTTATTTTTTATTTTTTTAATCATTTATAAATTTTTAATATTTTTTTAAATTTATTTTAGAGTAGTTGTGGATGTCATTGCGACGTGAGCAACGAAATAGATATAAAAGAGTAAACAAAGAAAGTTATATTTTATTTTTAGATCATCTGTATATATTTTTAGAAAAAACAAAAGTCTAAATTAGATGTCATGCGACGCAAGCGGCCGGGCAGACAATAAAGAAAGGGGAAAATATATTTTTATGATTAAAAAATAGAATGAAAATTGAAAAAAAAAAACTAAATGAAAAGATGAAAGAATTTAGAGTGACGTACCTTAAAACAATTTCAATAGCTCCTCACCTTTTTTCTTTTCTTTTTTTTTTTGCTTCCTTTTCTAATATTTTTTTTGTTT
>Ga0214544_1005823_pt1 | contig 23470 bp, 17 predicted proteins | sample CNSS3metaG_FD_160074 | JGI IMG/M metagenome (GOLD analysis project Ga0214544, IMG submission 160074) | Root nodule microbial communities from cowpea collected in UCLA plant growth center, Los Angeles, California, USA - CNSS3 | ecosystem: Host-associated > Plants > Roots > Nodule | place: USA...
TTTTTTCCTTCTATATATATATATATATATATATATATATATATATATATATATATAAAGTTCTAAAGAAATATTTAAATACTCATTAACTTTAAAAAGTTGAATTAATTATTATACAACAAAGTTTAAATTGTAATAACATTTAATTACTTATTACAACTAATATATAACACTTTTAGGATTTATTTGTTAAATTTATTCTAAATTGAACAACTTGATTTATATCAAATGACTAAACAAAATATTTGAAAATAATTCATATTATTATAACTAAATTTATCATAATTTGTTTTAATTTATTATTTCAAATTTTCTTATTATTATTCTATTTTAAAAATATTACATAAAATTTCATCATTTTTTATGTAATAATAATTAATTTTAATAATATACAGGAAACTTTGATTGAATAAAACTATATGGTCAAAATCAGTTTATTACAAACAAAACACTTACAGATAATTAAAGTACACATTTGTTTATACCTCCTTCCATAATTGTTGTTAATTTTGCTATACTTTATAAGAATCTAGATGGCTGCTATAAAAACAACTGAACTTCTTCTAAAATTTTCACCTCATCCATATTGACACACATAATTAAGATCTAAAGTTTCATAACATCTTTAAAACTATCCATGCTTAAAATTAAATCAGAATCATTTAAAAGAAAAATTTAGAACCAAGTTTGCATTCAAGATTAAAGATTACAAACATATTTAATATTTTTTTTCTTTATTATTATTTTTTAATTCACACAAATCAAAATAATATATAATTATGATATGAATTAAAGTTAAATTACGCATAATTGAAATTACCATAATATATATAAGTAAATTTCACTGTCAATGTTATTTTATCCCTTCTTTTAGTTATCCAAAAATTATATTTAGTGATATTGTGTACAGAAAGTATAAAATAATAATTACTATTTTTAATTATATTGTTATTAATTTAATACTTTATTTTCCTTTTCAAATCTTTCTTTTTCTACTGTACTAAGCTTACCAAAAAAACTTAAACCTTTATTTATTTTTCGTTTTTAATTCCATTAATATTTCTATACACATACTACCAAAAATGGGAAGCACCCCATATCATTAGTTTAAATCATTAATTACTTACTTAACCACTCTAAATTCAACACAATAACATTAACTACACAGTCCCTCTCATTGAGAGTTGTCACACACATTTTCTAACGTTAAATAAACTCCATTCATTTATTCATCTATTCATATTCAAACACCATTTTCAAACTAGCCGTTGAACTCAGCTTCCTCCTTAGTTACCCTTCTCAAACTTTCTCTTCCAATCACAACCTCCTTTGACGCACCTTCTTCTCCGCTCCATCTCCACCCAAACCAGGTTTCTCTTCTCTCTTAACCTCGGAAGTTGCAAACTTTCGTGTCTTGTTTCTCAACCTTTGTTTTCTTGTTGTGATAGAAGGGCACGCGGGTTATGGCTTCTTCTTCTCCTCTGATCAGCCCTTCCTCTGATAAACGTTTCTGGAGCACTCTCAGGAGCAGAGTCGACACGCTTCTCGATGCTCGTGAACCCAGAACCTCATCTCACTCCCCCAAGGTTGGTGTCGATGCTACCTTGTACAATCCAAGTAATTTTCAATTTTTGATTGAATTCTGTGAGATTTGAATTGGTGGGATGTGTTTTTTTGTTTCTCTGTTTTATATGTGTAGAATGTGGAACGAAACAATCGGTTGAAGGAAGATTCTATGTTGCTGATGAGAGGATTTGACTCAGTTGCCAACACTCTGTCTATGTTGTCTAATAATTTGGACAATGCCCTTCAGGTTTGTTTATTTACTACTATTAATTTGGGCAAGAGGGCTTGTTTTGGTTACTATGTTATTCTTGTGCGATTTTATCGATGACCCAATGCTGAACTTAACCCTGTTCATTTTTTCTTTGGAGTCTCTCTTTCCAAATTTATTTTAATTATAAGATTTGAAATTGAGATCTTGATTAGATCCGAATTTTGTTTCACTCCGATTCGGTTGAAAAAGAGAGATTGCTACACAATAACTTGTTTGGTGAAGTTGTACTTTGATTAAATGTGACAATTTATTATCGGTCATTACTTGTAGATTTCAAATATTACTAGAATTAAATTAAGATCGCTTGTAATCAAACTTCTAGCTGATTTTTTTGTTCTTTGCAGGGTGCTAGAGAATTGGCGAATCCACCCACCTTAACTGATATATTTCACAGCAAAAATGATAAGGTGGAAAACAAGGAGGATTCCGGAGAGAAACAGAAAGAGGAGTCAAAACAAGGAATGAAAAGGAAACTTGACCATGTTGATTACTCTGAAGAAAGTGCCGTGGAGTCACAAAAGGAGAATGGGAAAAAAGTAGTGGATAGAAACATCAAGAAAGCAAAAAATGTTGGTGTTTGTTTTTAGTATACGATTTAGTTCGCTGAAGTTACCAGCTTGTTGTTTATTTATTTCATTTGCACATTGCAGCTTGCAGTTTCAATGGCAACGAAAGCAGCTTCATTAGCAAGAGAATTGAAGTCCATTAAATCAGATTTGTGTTTTATGCAAGAAAGGTGTGGTTTGCTTGAAGAGGAGAACAGAAGACTGCGTGATGGATTCGCAAAAGGAGATAGACCTGAAGAAGATGATCTTGTAAGGAATCAATCAATCACATAATCATTTCACTGCATACACACTCTTTCAAATCAAACACACTTTATTACTTTATTGTTCAAATCTATTGAATTCTCACTTTGTGATTGTATTTAGAATTATATATACATTGCACAAACTGATCTTGTTGTGGTGAGTGTAGGTGAGGCTTCAACTGGAAGCACTTCTTGCTGAGAAGTCGAGACTGGCCAATGAAAATGCAAATTTGGTGAGAGAAAATCAATGCCTTCATCAGCTTGTGGAGTATCACCAACTTGCTTCTCAAGATCTCTCTGAGTCAGATGAAGATGCTGCTATTCAGGGAACGTACTTAGATTTCTCTTCTCCTCCTCCAACAATTCCTGAAGAGGCAGGGGATGAAGATGAAGACGGTGATGATGATGATGATGATGATGATGAAAATGGAGAACCACACACACCCAGAAACGATGTCCACAAATTTTCTGCTTCACTTGATTATGGAGAAGAGTAAACCTGAATATTAGGAAGCATCATAACACCCCTTATAATGATGCTACAAAATATTCCCTGTATTTCTGCCAAAATTAAATTCCTTTTCTGATCATAAACAACAATTAGTAATAATGTGATAATAGCTCTAGAAATAGAACAATTATTAATCTAAATTATTGCTAAGTATAACTACTTATGAAACCAAGCTGCATGTTATCAGTTAGGAATTTTATTTATGCACTTACTGTTATGACCAAATGCTTCTTTAATTGACTAAACGCTGGCTATCATTGTGTGTACCTTTTGCTTCTTTAAAAAGGTTAGCTGAAGAATCGTCTATTTCTTTCCTTCATGGTTTTTAATATAACTATCTTTTTGGGGGATGAATTTTTCTTTACTAGAAAAGAAAGTCTTTGTTACGTCTAGAATTCAGGTCATGAAATCAAATGAAAATAATATCGTAACACAACTAATTAGTACAACGTAAACATAACACATTTGGTAAAAGAGTGATATTTTTGTAATATAAAAAGGACATTTCTAATAAATTCTAACGTTATCAATAAAAAATATCAATTATTTTTGAAAAAAATTACACTTTTGTACCTGTCTCAGTAATTTTATAAATCTATTTTATATTTTGTAATTTTTAATAAATTTCAATAAATAGTAATGCAAGTTAAAAGTTCTCTTTTATGTATAAACATCTTTTAATTTTCTATTTTTATCCCATCCTCCATAAAAGCAATTAACAAACTTCCTAAGAAAATGCATTAAGAGTATAATTAATAATCAAAATGCTTGAACAACCTCCATTTTCTTATTTTGATCAGGGAAAGCACAAATGATCCAGTTTATTATATCATCGCATATTTATAAGATTTAAAACATATTAAAGCCTAACTTTCTTTCTCCTAATAATAATACCTGGAAACTAAAAGAAAAAATGTATGAAGCATAATAATACCACAATTATAAAATCACTATATTAAGAAAAAGAAATCCATACAAAAAGGTTCAAAAGCCCCACAAAAGCAAGGTGGACTAGTCAAGCACATTAGGCGTCAAGTTTTTAATTTACTTTTATAATGCATCAATAAGTTGAGAAGCATTAGCTTCTTACTTCAGCCTTCCTTTCTCTTTCTCTTAATAGCAGAAGCAGAACAAACATTATGGATTGCTTGAGTTGATACATTAACAGCGGCTTCTACAGATTTTGCCAGATTTGAAATCGTATCATCCTTAACAGAATCCCTCGTTTTTTCCAGTACACCAATCAAAGCAAGGATCTCTTTTTCGTACTACAATGTAGAATTATCAAAGAGTCAGATTCAGATACATCAAGATAACTAAAAACCAAGTTACTTTCAATGTAAGGTTATACTTTTGAAACAAGATCATATGCTATATCAGTACAAAACACGACTATATATCTGCAATCACAAGAATCATTTTAAGAAATGTTTATCCATTCCATGTAAGGTTTCTTGCTCCTCAACTAGAAGTAACAGTTAATGAAAGAAATACTAAACTGCTCATGGAAAAAGATATTCCCTCAAATGTGTTATTATTCACAGTAGAGATAACCAGCGACGAGGACAAAGAAAAGGAAAAACAATTCTTTTCCAAGAGATTATAATATTGAATACAGATGCCTTATACGATAATAAGAATCAAGATGAAGGAAGTCTACGATAATAAGATAATAAGGTTGGAACATACCGCTTCTATTTTGCCCAAAGCATTTTCCAGCTTTCCATTTAGTCGTTGATTTTCTTCTATCAAAGCTTCAATCTGCATATATGTAAGGCAATAAGCAACATAAAAATAAATGAGTATCATACCAAAAGATAAGCTTAAAAGATGCATCAGAAAATTAAAATTGTAAACCGGGAAGAGAAAAAACCTTCTTCTGTGAATCAAAGTACATGCTCTTGTAACCTATAGGTACCACAGAAGGTGCTTCACAAAAGCTTTCTTCCACCTGTTATGCATTTAGCATACAAAGCCACATATCACAAGAAAATAACAACAGCGCAGAATCTTGGATTTTGAATTTAGAAAGACTTATGAAGACCTTGGATTTCAACCATCCCACGATCTTGTCAAGAGAATTTATTCTATGTAAGGCAGAGTCAACTTTTTCATCCAAGCTCTTCTCACTTTCATCTTGCTCTGGCTCTGACTCTGACTCATGCTCCTGCGGGGGCTCCAGCACCAACTCAGGCCCTGCCAAGACTTCCTCTTTCTCACTATCGCTAACAGTTATATTTTCAACTTCAACGCCAAAGTTGGCTTTGGTAGAGCAAACAATTGCACTTTTTAGACGTTCTGATCGTCTCACAGATGCACCACAAAATTTGGATTTTTTCTTAGTAGTGTACTTCTTTTGAAGTCCATGATCCTGGTTCACTTGTTCCCCTGCCAGACTCCTTTCATGAGGCCTTTTCACTCCGTTCACTAATGAATTTGGTTGCTTCTGTGGGGAAAGTCCAGGAAGATGGTTATCATGGTGAGAGTTTGATGCCCCTAGCAATTCCACCGTTCCATTGGAAGGTTGTGGTTCCACAACATTAGGCTTCAAGGAAAAATAGTGAGTAATTAGGAAATATTAAATATGATTCTTTCTCCTCATTACCAGCTTGTACACATAAAATACACACTGAAAGTCAAAATCACATCAAACAAAGATAATTAATAACAGAATCGAAAGCAGAACCAAACATAGACATGTGACACACATTCATACAAAAAAAACTAAAAGAGCACTCTGAAGTTGAAAGCAGTTTTTCAGAAAGTGATTGCAAAAATAAGAAACAATTGCTTAGTCTGGTACTCCCACACAGACATTACATAGTTACTGGTATTCAGGTTCTAATAATTAGTTTGTCTTGAATTGAAACAAAAACAGCTAATCAAATATTGACCAGAACCATAACTTTGTCATGATCTTGGACTACATAATAATATCTCTAATTATAATAAAGAAAAATAAATAATAAAAAAAAACCTACCTTTCCCTTAGAAAGTGTAAAAGTGATAAATTGATCAAACCCATACATGCACGTGTTTCAAGCCTGCTATTACCCCTTTATTGTTCTTCTTAAACACACTATTCCACTGATATGTATCCATCTATTCCAAAATATAAAACCCTAAACAACCAAACCAAAAACCCTAAGCCGATGCATGCAGCCAACACCTGAGGCAAAAAGTAAAATAAAATAAAACAATTTCGTATAAACACTGAATGCAAGCGATTATGAGACCTGCGTAGAAAAACTTTTGAGAAGTTAAAGAAAAAAAGGAATCCATTATGATTAGTGATAAAACTAAAGCATAATGTATACAAGAATAGTATACAGACATGATCTTAATGACATACCATGAAGTGAGCCATGTGGATATTTTTGGAAGAACGTCTTCGACCCATTTTTGTTGGCTGGGAGGAAATGCAATTGTGGCCAAGGACAAGGACCCTGCCTAAAGAGCAACCTGCTTCTCACAGTAGGTGTATTGGAACTTGTAGCGGCAAAAACCAGAAACTGTTCAAAATTAGAACAGTTGAGGAATGAGGGTGTATAGAGAAAGAGAATTAAATTATAATAATTTTTTTTACTTTATATGGTATAATTAATATAAACTTAAAAACTTGAAGATAAATAAATAAAAAAGGAGAATTAATTTTATTATTAAATTTAAATTTCGTATCTAATTTAATTTAATTTAATTAAAATTAAATTTCATCGGCATAAGGACATTCACAACAGTAGGAGAGAACTTGTTGATATTAAACTTTTTAATCTTTTGTAAATTTTATAAATAAAAATATTTTATAATCATTACAAGAAAAAAAAATGTTAGAAATATCAAAATTGATCACTCCGTGAGTCCATATGAACTTCTTATTTGTTAATAAATTTAAAATATTTAAATTCAATCCAATCCAACTCCGTTTAATAACTTAAAAGAGTTCACTCATTTAATTAAAAAAAATATAATTATTTTCTTTTATCTTTACAATATTAATTGGTAAAGTATTTTTACAGAAGTTTAGATCATTAAAATCTCATGTGCATTAATTTTAAAAAGATATGAAGTACCACCGCATATCAAAACTACTATAATTTTGATGTAACATGTCAATACAAAAAATTAGACTTTATGTACCATTATATTTCAAAAGAAATAATGAGTACAGAAATTAAAAGATTAGCTTACCACGTGTTTAATCACGTAAGCTGAATTTTTAGTTAATCGAGTTCATTTTTAATGTGTACTTAAAATTGTAATTTTTTTAAATCTAACCCAATTTAAACTTATGATAAATTGAATTTATTCACAAATTTTAATCTATTTTGACAACTCTATTATTCGTTATAAAATTCTGTGATCTACACCCCAATATCACTATGTAAAAACATTAATAACATATTATTTTACTTAATTAAATAATACTGCGAGTGAAATTCATATCCATAGTTGGAAAAAACAGACACCCAAAAGACACCCAAAATTTCTAATTGATTTGGTTGACACTGTTAAGTCCATTTCAGCATTAACTTTCGTCCTGTACATAGGAATGTATCACACAATTACACTAGAACATTCATTCAACTTTCTCTAGAGTGTGTACGTGGGGTTGATGTCAAACTTTGTCATCTTTGTTTCATTTTAAGGTTGGTATTTTCTATAGCTCGAATGTTGTTTTAACTACTCTAGAGACATTTTTTTGGAAAATACTTTATTGGTGATGTTAGGACTAAGCATGATATTTGAAATAAAATATTTTGATTTATTCTTGCCCTTTTGCCATTCCTCGAAGTTTTTTTTTTTGTCTTTTTAACATATTGTTAGTTATAAAAAAAATTAACCGAGAAAAATATTGAGGATATTAATTCATTTATTAGAAAAAATTGAAAATAAATTATTGTTCTATGTTGATAATCATATAAAATAGAAGACACATAGATCCATTGTCTTAAGGTTTTGGATTGGAGGTGATATTATATTTTTATGTGATTTGACTCGGGTCTTATTGGTGTTTTGTCTCTCCACTAAACCTCCTCCATCAACAAACCTATCAATTATATCAGAATCGATGATTAACTTTGGTAACTTACTCAAGAAAGAAGTACGTAAATTGAACGTGGTGTCATTGTTTATTATTTTACTTACATTTTATATTTTGCATTCTTAACCACTCTTTTATATTTGATTTCAATCTCTTTGTTTTTTTATAAGATTTATTTATGTAACTTTCCTTACTTTCTTACTTTAGTAATTTCTTTAATACATGATTGCATGGGTTTATCTCTTCTTAGTGAGTTCCATTCTCTTTTTTTCTAAATCTTTTATATTAATTTTAATTGCTTTATATTTCTTTAAATTGAATCGTATGATCTTATAATTTAGAGAGATCGACCCAAACAGAAGGGTGAGAAGGTTAGCTTGGGGCATAGGTCGAGATAGATCGTCTAAGGTCGAAGGTTAAGATAGGTTGTTCGATGTCGAAGGTTGAGACGAGTCGACTTGAACCGAATGTCAAAATAGGATGGCTTAGACAAAGGGTCGAGATGGGTCAGACAAAGACTTAAGTTGAAGGTTGAAACAGGGTAGCATGGGATGATGGTTGACACGATCTAGTTTGGGTAGTACATTGACACGAGTTGACCTAGGTCAAAGGGCGAGAAAGGCCAAACTGAGTCAAAGATTGAGACGTGTCAACCTGGGTCAAAGGTTAATTTGGACCAAAGGTCCGATCGACCTAGGTCAAAGGTCGAGACAAGTTTGTCCGAACTGAAGGTCAAGTTAAGTTGGCCCGACCAAAAGGTTCAGATGGGTTGGCTTGGGCTAAAGGTTGACATGGCTTGACCTACGTCGAAGGTTGACATGACTCGGCTAAGAGCAAAGGTTTACACGACTCAACCTAGGTTGAAGGTTGACACAAGTTGGTCTAGGTCGAAGGTTGACACATGTCGACCCAGGTTGAAGATTGATACAATTTGAACTAAACCCAAGGTTAACATGGTTATGCTTAAGTCACATTTCAACTCATGTTGAAGGTGGAGTTGAGTCAATTCGTTCCTATAGTCAAGTTAAGTCGGCCAAAACCCATAATCGAGTCGAGTCAACCAAGACCTATATTCGAGCTAAGTTAGCTCAGGTCAAAATTTAAAATGAGTCAACCCTAATTGAAAATTGAGACGAGTAATCCAAACTAAATGTCAATCTAGGCAAAAGATCTAATAAAATCAGTTCACATAAAGGATAAAGCCAAGTCTGGTTCAACCTTGTATATATTATTTTTAGTAATTACTTTAAGCTAGCCAATAGGTTAACCCAACCCATCCGACTTTTGTCACTATTTTTCTCTTGTTGACTTTTTCTTTTGAGGACATTTTATTCTTCTGGACTTCTTTACCTAACACAAACATAAGCTAGGCCGAATTCATAGCTCCACTTATTAATACCCACCTATTTTTATAATGACTCTGAAATCATTATAAGTGAGATAAAAAGTAATTGTTATTAAGAATATAATCCTTATCATTTGCCAGCAACTTTTATCGCTTGTTAACATAGTGAAACGTTGATAAAAAAAAGTGAGCCTTACCAATAATTTTTAACCTTATATTAAATCAAAATTTGTTTTTTACGTCTAAACTTATAAGTTATATATAAACTATTCTTAAAATATAATAAATAATTCATAAAATTAATCTATATATTTATATAAGTAAATCAATGTACTTAAATGCCATTCAATAAAATTTCAAGAAGTGAAAATTCATAGTTTAGAGTAATATTCAACTTAAACATATTAAATTAAACACTAGTTTTCATAAAACTAATAGTTAACAGTTTTGGTAGTCAAATATACATAGTTTTATATTTTGTATTGAAAAAATCACTTGAAAAATGATAAGGAATATTTGTTCATTGTTCATTTACTTTAGTTAGACAACTAAGTATATTTTGAAATAATTTTAAAATTAATTCAAATTTTGAAATACAGGTGAATCTTAAATTGTAAAACGTTCTTCATCACATGATTCTGTGGAAAAAAAAAAGTCATCATTTTCAAATGTTTTATTCTTTTTGCTCAGTAAGCGTACCCTATGTAGGATATTTTAAGTTCAGATCCTAATAATATATCTGAATGAAGTAATTTATTTATTTGATTAATTTCTTTTAAAATAAGACGCGTTGTTTAGTTGAAAAAATTAAAAAGAAAATTGACGTTGAGTTTTTTTTTAAATAATTCAAATAACTAAAATAAATAAAAAAATTAAAATTCACTTAAAATATAAAGAAAATTAAAATTTCACAACTAAATATTTTATCTTCATACACATATTAAGAAAACTAAATTATTAAAAATTATTTAAATATTAAAATTTGACTAATACTTTTAAACTATAATTTTAAAATTTATATATTAAAATTAATATTTTTAAAATGAAATTTTATTTTAAAAGAACAATTCAATTATTTTATGCGAACAAAAATGTTATCCAAACATTAAAAACCATTTATCCTTTTAAGTTAGAAATATTGTTACCCTAATATTGTCACATATTATTGCATTCACTAATTAAGTGGCTAAATTTTTTTAAACTAACAAATTTAGAAGAGTTGGATAATAACAAAATCACAAAGACGAAAACTACTTTTGTTGACAATACTTACCTACCCACATGTGCATGTGAAATAAATATCTACACATTTTGTTTGTAATTGATTTATACCTTTTCATTAGTAGTTGGTTAAAGAACTACAAATTTTGTTTTCGTTATCTATTAGTTCAAGTTATTATCTTTATCTGTCAAATTAGTTGAAACAAAAACGTGATTCAATTATTGGAAAATCCTCATACAGATTAACTACGTACTATATATTAGGATTACATTAGCATCAATATGGTAATAAGATGCACAACACGTGTAGTGTACCATAAGGTTCATAATATGTAAGCAACCATATATATATATATATATATTTATATATATATATATATGCTAAAAGCATAAAGTTTTGAACTTTATCTGTTAACCACACTCATTGGATTAAAGGAAGCAAAAAGTGTCGCATCAATCTAAAGTTTTCTTAAAAGCGCGGGTTTTGCATGTAATGATGCCACGAACAAATATTATAGTTTGCAAACTCTTCTTCGTATTTCCCCTGTTTGAAGTTAACCAATGATGTTTTTTTTTTTGTTATCTTCGAATCTAAGTATTGCAAGTGCTGCTTTACGAGCGTTGAGATTCGGTTAAAGTCAAGCTTCGGTCCAAAATGATATTTCCACCATCGCTAGTTAGCTCATAAATGGAATCAATGCATCTTTTAGTTTCCTTTTTCGTATGTGCTTTTTCGTTTACTTTAGGATTATACGAGTCTTATCATATATCGTATATTTTAAGAAAACTATAAATGAATAACATTAACTAAAAATGAAATCGTTTGAACATTTTCAAATGTAAAAACATTAATATTTTTAGTTAATGTTTTTCTTTAACTATAGAAAAATATGGTTTTAATTAACGAGGGACAATGAAGCTTTTACATGAGTGAGAGATGTGGTCTAGTGAGGGGGTGTTTTAGTTTTGACTCAAGAGAGAGTTGATCAAGAAAAAGGGATTTCGTTCCTTTAAGAAAGTATTGCAATTTTCTCGTTTAATGAGAATATTGCTTATATTAAATTACGATATTGTTTATGATAGTTTTATTGGTATAATAACTTATTAAATTTATAGATAAATACTTGTTTCAAGGTTATATAAAGTTACAATTTTCTTTATTTTTTATTTATCAAGTATAACTTTTAAGTTGAAAATCATGTTCTAATTATAGTTTTTTTTTTCCTTTAATTCGATCTATTTTCATTAATTATTTTATTGTTCTATTTAGTCATTTTCTTTTATTAGTTGTTTCTCATGCTTTTGATATATTTTTATTATTTCATTTTTTTCTATTTAATCATCATTCTCCTTTTATTTTATACTCTTTCATTTTCATTTGAATTATTTTTATCATTTTAATTTTATTCAGTATTTTCCCCTTTCATGATCATTTTGTTTATTTTCCCTCTTTCATTTAATATATTCTTATTATTTAAATTTTCCGTTTTACATTTTTATGAAATGGATCCAAAATGAATGAATTAATTATTCTTTCATAACTGTATGTATCAATCTTCTTCTACTGAAAATTCCTAAAATTGACTTAAATTTCAAATGCACCACCAAAAACTTCACATCTAAATATTGTATGGAAACATTTATCTCCTAGGTCTACAATGAATACTACAAAAGTAACAACCACTAATCAACCACTAATTGAAAAGCGTCAATCTTCATTTACGTAGATATCTATTCAAAAACCATAATTTTTAACCTAAGGTACTGGGCAATATAACATTCGATGAAAGAGTCAATATTGATGATCTAAAATGGAAGCCATGCAAGAAGAAATTATGAACAATGGTAAAAGAAGAATTCATTTTGAATAAGTATACAATATAACTAAGGATAGACCTATATAGATCCTAGCCCTGTATTGCATTCACTTTCCTTTCGTTGCGTGGAGCGTGGAAAACCATAGAAATAAAAGAATGCAGCACTGGGATGGTCAAAACCCAGAACTCAACTTCCATAGTGGTAGCTCCTGGTTAAAAATTACTTTGACGCATCATACAAGAGAATCCAGTGCCTTTTCTTCCTTTAAAAGCTTATAATATCATAAATCTATATATGCTTAAGCAAATGATCCACTAACATAGAAGGAGCATAGTGAGATCTAGCTAGCATTTAAGGTTTCACATTCTATATACTTCAAAAGAAATACACACATTAATTGTTTTGATAAAGGTTTTCCCTTGGTTGGCCAATTTAGAACAAGTGCAAAGGTGTAGAAGGTGGATTATAAGGGCATTGGATGGTTAGGTCAATGACCTAGCTTTTCATGTGTGCAAGGCGCATATATTCTTGTCCCCTCCTTTATTTTCCTTCGCATATTCCTCTCTCTCGACCTTTTCATTTCCAATGCATAATATATAGAACTATGAATGAGATGCACCATAATCATCAATGAGTGCTAGGCCCCGTTTACTTCCCTTCCCTGCTTCAAGCATTTACACACACTCTCCTTATTGGAGGAAGATTTTTCTATATACTGCGTTTTGTTTGTCTCAAAACTAAGATTGGTACTGTATAATTGTTCTTCTACGACAACCTTGTCTCATAACTAATAGTAGTTTTGCAACGTTAAAGGGGACCACATTTATAACCGATCAAACTAATCTATGTTGTTCATGTTAAACGTGAAAAAAACTCATTCCATTTTCTTTAGCTAGTAATTTGGTATACTGGTTATGAATTAGCTCATTACTGAGTTGTTGTTTGGTGTAAGGGCCACTTCCACAGAACTTGTTCTTTTTAATCTGTGTGTGTGAATCCATGTGTATTTGGATGAAAAAGTGGACAACTTTCTTCTACCGTGATACCACATATGTACGCTACAGCGTCTGAGAATGCAAATCCGCATTATCATTCACTACTTATATAGATGGAGACTCAACAAAAGATTTCGAGTGAAAATTTGCATGTGACAGTTTTATGGATCACAGATTCATAGATACTCTCTCGTCTAGCTTATATAAAGAGGAAAGGAAACGTGATGGGTTTAGATATTTTTGCACCAAACTTTGCATCAACTTTCCACGTTCTTTGTGTGCATGATATTTCTCAAGGTCCTTGGAGATGACGATTGTGCCTACCTTTGTGCAACTCTTTTCTTCACTTGTTAAGAAAGCTAAGCCAAAACTATCATGTTCTAACCATAAAGTATTGTTTATTTATAGTTAATTTGAACATGAGATCTTATTTGACAGGTTTTAACCTAGTTTTGGTTAAATCAACTTAAGGTTGGTGTTGATGACCATCTGCTTTTTGCAAAATAGTTGATCGAATTATAAAGATATCAGACAAGGAATAGAAAAGTGAGAAAGTGATGCTATCTTTTTCTCTGACCAGAAATATAATAGACATATATTGAGTTTGAAGAGTGTGTTGTAAACTTTATGATGGAGTGAAAAAGTCAAGAAAAGCAGAGACCTCTTAGCTTAGAAGACATCAAAGTGAGGATTATTCAAACATTAATTGCTTTAGTATCCATTCCTTCGGTCACTCTTGCATGGTCGGTTGATTTATTAGCTTATACTATTAGATTAAGACATCTGCCTCTCCTTATATCAGTGGTTAACTAACAATGCACATCCCATAGTTCCTTCACTAAAGTCACAATGATTCCTTGCTATCACTGTCCACATTAAAGAAAAATGAAACCAAAATTTATAGTTGTCATGTTTTATTATAATATTGTAATATAACATGTTTTGCATAAAAAAAAATCAAATTCTGCAACTATTAGAGCATAACAGTTATAGTTGGTAAGAGTCCGTAAGTGTTAAGAAATGTAAATTTCACATTAAGTAAAAAATAAGAAAGTTTATCATTCTATAAGATGAAATCTTATAATTTTATTCTCATAAGTTTTGAGTTGGAGATAATATCAATCCTTATATGTAAAAAATAAGAAAGTTCATCATTCTATAAAGATGAAATCTTATAATCTTATTCTCATAAGTTTTGAGTTGGAAATAATATCAATCCTTATATGTGAGTCAGATTAATGTTTTATTTATGTTGTATTTCTCCAATGATCTCTTTTGAAAAATCCACGAGTAAGTTGATAAGTAGACCTATGCATTTAGGAATTGAAGATATTGTTGGTATACTTATAAAAAATGAGAAGTTTACTTTTTCATAAAGTACAATAATTTTTTAACTACTAAATTTTGACAACTTTATCTTATAATCTGAGGTGATATCTTTTAAATGATTTCTCATTTTTACATTTTCTCATTCCTCTATATTTCAAAATCATTTAAAAAATATTACCTTCTGTTGGAAGAAAAAAAATTCAAAATTTAGTTGTTAAAATATTACTGTTTTTTCTTAAAAAAAAATAATAATCGAACCGTTGAAGAGGCAAAGATGGATTATAGGCCTGCCTTGAGATTCTCTACCACTGTGATTGTATTATATTTAGTAAAGTTTCTGTTTTGTGAAAATATTTTGTTGTGTGTGTTTGTATAGATAAAGATGGTAATGGCATTGGCAGAGCAGCTATGGGCACAATAATCAGAAGGTAAAGAAGGGAAGTTGAGTTGACATGCAGAGAGAATACTCTGACAGTGTGTCTTCTTCCTCACTGGACTTCTATTTTCTGAGGCAGCAAATTTGTTTAACTAGTTGATGAAGACAAGCCATTCTTAGCACTGTAATAGACCACCACTATATCTATGCAAAACTGCTCATTCCCACCTATTATATATGTATATACATTATTTCTCTCTATATCAATTAACTTCAGCCATCTTTTACTTCTTAGAGAGTGCTTTAACTTGGTCCAATCGAGTGTGCAGTATAGATAATTTTGCATATCAGTTGGTTGATGAAATTCCTCAGCCAAATAGTCCAGAATATGATCATTTCACTTTCCTTATGTGAAATATAAAATGGTTGGAAATTAAAATATACTTCCACTTTGGAGAAAGATACGTTGAATAAAGCTAAAAAAGTTGATAAAAGGTAAAAGTTGTTAAAATTTTGAGTTGAAAAATAGTGTCATTTTCCTAGATAAAATTGATGTGTCTCTCATTATCTCTTTAATGCCAAATATTCCAAGTAATTGGTAAATGAGATGGTTTATATTCATTTGACCTTTTCCTCCGATCTATTCATGTTATTTGATTTTGTTTAACCTGAATAAGGATGAATCTAAGACAAGTAAATTTTTTATTGAAAACCAATATTTTACATCATTTCCACTTTGATCCAATATAACTTAACAAATAACTAATAATTTGTTTAATATGACCTCTTTCCAAAGCCGAATTACACTTCTTCACCATTGTCTAGCATGGGAGAGGTACGGGAATCCATACCCCTCATTTCCAAAAGTTTATTAATTTTGCATGTTTTGTTTAAAAAATAGGTTTTAGTAAATAAATCACCTTTTAAAGTTGTAAATTATGGGGATGTAGGTCAGATGGTAGAGTGCTCGCTTAGCATGCGAGAGGTATGGGATTGATACCTGCATCTCCAATATTTTAATAATTTTGGACAAATGCCTTTTCTTTTCCTATAATTTATAATAATCTTGGATATATCGCCTTTTAATTTTGTAAAATATGGGGATATAGTTTAGATGGTAGACTGGTTGCTTAGCATGTGAGAGGTATGAGGATTGATACCTGCATCTCTAATAATTTTGAACAAATATTTTTTTATTTCGCTATAATTTATAATAATCTTGGATATATTACCTTTTAATTTTGTAAAACATTTTTAATTTTATAAAACATGGGGATGTAGCTCAGATGGTAGAGCGCTTGCTTAGCATGCAAGAGGAGGTACAGAGATCGAAATAAGGTATTTGTAAAAAATTAGTTGCAGAAGTATAGTAATAAGGTATTTGTAAGCATGAATATTTAACTCTTTAATTGTTAACATCACTCTTTTCCAATGATGAAATGGCAAGTATTCGGTAAAAATAAGGACCATTTAAAACATTCCCTCAAAATGAGGACCATCCGCAACAAACACTACGAAAATGAGGACCATCCGCAACAAACACTACGAAAATGAGGACCAAAAAGGTATTTAAGCCTTTATTTTGCTATAATTTATAATAATCTTGAATATATCGCCTTTTAATTTTGTAAAATATGGGGATGTAGTATAATCTTGAATATATCGCCTTTTAATTTTGTAAAATATGGGGATGTAGTTTAGATGGTAGAGTTTTTGCTTAGCATGCAAGAGGTATGGGGATTGATACCTCACATCTCCAATACTTTAATTTAATCTTTTTTGGATAAATAAATTTTTATTTCGCTATAATTTATAATAGACTAAGCAGCGTAATTATTAAGTTGGGTAATTTTTAAAAAACTTACTTTGACCAAAATTGAATTAAAATAAACTCTTTGTCCTCTTCCAAATAGCTTCTTGCACCTATATTGTAAAACATGGGGATGTAGCTTTGGTAGAATGCTCGCTTAGCAGCATAATTATTAAAATGGGTATTTTTTTAAAAAACTTAGGGTTATTGATAAGTCGTGTCAAAGTGGTATGACCTCATTATGAATAAGTCATATAAAAATAGTACGACTATAGGTGAGAATATTTTTAAAACTAAAGTCGTGTCAAGATATAGCATCACTCTAGTTTATAGCATTTTAAGTTGAAGTTGTAACATCTAGCACGACTTCTATCAAAATTGAATTAAAATCGTATTATTCTATTGTGACTTTAGTTTAAATGTACTAAAGTCACATTGCGTTAACACTATTTTAGCTTAAAAATGCTCTACATTAAAGTTGTGTCACATGTAAATCCCAAAAATTGAAACTATTACCCATACTATAAACTCAATAAAGAGCTTGTAACTTTTATCAATATAAAATGCAAATATAAACTTACTCAAATATACATCTTTGTCCTCTTCCAAATAGCTTCTTGCACCTATACCATTGGGAATATAAAAAAATTAACAAATAAACAAGCGGAAGCAAAATCCATATCAAATCTTCCCTAAATAAATAATATACAAAATAATAAAATGGATAAAACAGAAAATAGAAGAACCAATAGACCCAAACACTTTTTAACACGTCCATATGAAGGAAAAACGGACGAGACCTAGTCTAGTAAAATCTTCCACTAATAATAATTAATGGGTACATCACAAGTTATCTTGGAGCTTCTAAGGATCAACAAAGCTCTATTCTATTCACCAACAAGGTAGATAGCAAACTCTAATGGGTACTTAAATAAACAATAGAATGAACCTCAATATATGAGATGATGAATAAAACATTTCTTCCAACATGACTTCTCTGCACAAAATTGCAAAAGATAAACTGCTTGCTCTTTTCTTTTTCTTCATTCTCTGTGATAACTTATTTTCTTTTTCAACTAGAGGCACTCACAACTTCTGTCTCTCTGTCTCTCACTCTATTTTCTTCCTTAACAAATCTGATGTAAGGGTTGCATATTTTAAATTGCATAATGAATTGGAAGTGCATAAATAAAAATACATCCTTTTTTTTCTTAATTAAATTAGTATGGACCAAATAAATTGGTGACTCACCTGACATATACTTATATTTGTTTGTGTACATAGTACGATCATCGTAAGTCACACTACAATAACACATGCATGGGTAAGTCATTGACATTAAAGCATGTTATATATACCATTATCATCATCAACTCAATTCAAATATACAAAAACTCTTTATAAATTCACCAAATCCATTTTATTATACTTTCTAAATATTTGAATTAATTTTTGTAGTGCCTAGTCGGGATAAATGAGTTTCACCATGATCAATAACATAAAAAACACCTGCAACTACAATAATCAAAACTTTATGCATCATACATTTTATGGTTCCAAAATAATTATTCTCATTATATTTGTTTTCCATAACCAAATGAAACTCTAAATATTTGAAACCAAATAGTATAATTGAATAAATAAATAGGACTGGTACGTAACTGAAGATAAATATAAATAATACATAACTCAAGATAAATATAAATAAATAAATATGACTATTATGTAATTAGATAGTAATATAAATAAATAAATATGATCAATGCGTAATTGAAAATAAATATAAATAAATAGGACAAAGGCCTAAGTGGAGGTAAATATATACACAACAAGAAAGTATCTTATTAGTGACAAATTTTAGAGATAAAAAATAATTAGTCACTATAGGGACAAAGCTATATACCAAATTATAAATTATAAATTATTGGTACTAAATTGTCATTATAATGAATTGGTTTCTAAATTGGTCACTAACATTAGTTATTAAGGTTTTAGCCACAAAAAAAAATAGTTTTTTAAATTTGTCCTTGGTAGCTAAAATCTTGATAACTAGTGTTAGTGACAAATTTAAAAACTACTTTAGTTAACAGTAATTTTTCGTTTATAATTTGATATTTAAATTAGTCATTATAGTGACTAATTACCTTTTTATCACTAAAATTAGTCAATAATAAAACATTTTTTATTGTAGAAATATAAATAGATAAAACCAATAATAATTATACATAAATAAAATTGACGATACATAACTAGAATTAAATTTAATATATATATATATATATATATATATATATATATATATATATATATATAAGATTGACTTATGTATAACCGATAAATATAAATAAAAATTGGACTAGTGTGTAATTTAAGGTAAAAATAAACAAATATACAACACCAATACCGATGCATAATAAAAAAAAATATAAATGAATAAATAAAATCAATGCCTATCTAAGAAGTAAATATAAATGAATAATTAGAATCAGTATAGAAAATAAATATAAATAAAATAAATAAATAAATAGAATAAGATTAAAATCACCTCACTTAATAAAAAATATATAAATAAAATAATTAGAAAAGATAATAAATAAATAAAATATAAATTGATAAATATCTCAATTTTTTTTTCTACTTAGTAATATTTAAAAGAGCACTCAAATCAACAATTTTTCTCACTTACCCATATATATATATATATATATATATATATATATATATATATATATATATCTTAAAAATTTGTAATAATGAAGAAAATATTCTTTTATTTTCTCTTCCATGATTTGTAATTAAGAAGCCTTATTATGAATAAAATTTTGTTATCTTTTTTTTTTATATATATGACGAGATAAGATTAAATATATATATATATATATATATTATTTTAATTGTTTTTTATATTTTTTAAATTTAGCACGATATTATCTTTATAAAATAATAAATATTTTTGTAATTCATAAATAATAAAATTTTGGTGCACCGAAAAGTATTGCATTATAAATTTTGATATATTAGATTATTTTAACCTGATTTTTTCACAGTATAATGGAGACAATCTTACCTATGTTTATAATTTTTTTAATAAAAGAATTGTTCATTTTAGTAAACTTTTAAAAAAGTACAGTAATTTAATAAAAAGACATGTGACCATCCAGTCTCGGGTTAAAAACAAAAATGATTATAACTTAATACAACTAAAAGTTAAAAAAAAAAAAAAAAAAGTCCTAAATGAGTCAATTCCTCATTTATGCACCGTAAAACATGGTTATACGGTTTGTCATCTATTTTTTAGATTTTACTTGACGAGGAAAAATACATTATGTGTTATTAATATAGAAAAAAAAATGAGAATATTAAATTAAATCTATAATTATTAAATCATCTCTTTTAATTTCTAATATTATGTGACATTCGTTATCTATACTAAAATAAATATTTAGGAACTCAAATTAAAGATTTTAAAATTTTAAAAGGATGAAAGAGAACGAAAAATATTTCATCAAGATTAAAATAAAAAAAAGTTATATATTTTATTAGAACTAGAAATTATTATTTCAAATTTTAGAGGATAACAAACAAAAAATAAAAGGATCAAAATCAAAATACATTTATTTTATAATTTTATGAAGAATAAAAAAAAATTAAACTATGAATATTATGTGTTTATAAATATTTCACTACATTTACCAACTCAAATTATAAACGTCTCATAATATAATATTTGTGCATAAGCTAATGAACTTTTTAAGTTTACTTTTGTCCTATTTATATGTAAGAATCCTTCACTCCATAATGAAAATTCAGGAGTTAAACAAAGTTTGGTTGATTAATTTGCCTTGGTAATATTGTCGAGTATCTTAATTTTCGGAATGCAATGCATACTATTAATACTAGTGAAAACATACTGCATGCTCATTTTTTATGATAATAAAAAATAATAGAATTATTTTTTAATATTATTATTATTATTATAAAAATAAATATAAGTAAAATTTATATTTATATTGTAAATGAATTTTGTTTATTTATAATTTTTTTGTCATAAATAGTTATTTTAGACTTAAAAAATAGTTACATTTAGGTCAAATTGAGAAAGAAAAATAGTTAAATTTTAAAAAATTGTCAGTTAAAGGGTAAAATAGCAACATAATTAATTTAATTAAAAAAAACCCGTTATATAAAGGATAAAATAGAAATGAAATGTGAAAAAAAAAAAAAAAGAATCTTCTTTATATAATAGTATAAATTTATTTAAAAAAATTAAATTTTACAATAGAAAATGTTAATAATTAATATAAAATACATCATTGAACAAGTAAATTATAAATTGTTGATCGAGAGTAATTAATAATTGAATGTACGGTTTTGAATAAATTATATATTTTTTGTTTTTATCTATGTTCTAAATAAAAATATAAATTTTACTTTTTTATAATGTTGAGACTTAGTAATAAGTTAGATTGAATTATAATATTAATGTTAACAATTTAAATTAGATTATATTATAAAAAGTAAGGATAAGAAATGATCGTGTTAACGTATGTATTATTTAAATTATTCATTTTAATAGAAAATCTCTTTATCGATGAGATAGAAGTATCAGTATGTATAAAATCTCATTTTTTTAATTGATTATAGGATGATAATGGATATGTATAAACTTGGCATGCTCGTGGTCTCATACCCTTCTTATACGTTTTAATTTACTAAAATATTTTTAATTTATTAAGTAACCTAAAAAAATTGTTTTCATTATTCTTTATAGTCTTTTTTTTTTCATTTTATTTGAAGAACTTTTTTGCTTCATAGATCTTTCAATTATTCAACTCATTCAATTCCACCAAATTCACTCAAATTCTAAAGGTATTAATTTTATCACAACCTTAAAAGGCACATTTTTTTGTGTGATTTTCTTTCAATTATAAAATATTAATTTTTTTAGAAAATGTAAACCTCAATTTTTCCCAATAAATCTTTTTAGTGCATACGTATGATCATTTTCACTATTTTTAAATATTGTATTTCAATTTCAAAAGCAAAATCATGCGAACTCTTTGTTTGTTAGGTAACTTAAAATACTTATCTTCTATTTTCTCTTTTGATTCTTAACTTTGTTTCATTTAAAAAACTATTATTTTCTTACTTAATTTTTTATTCTCCCTTTAAATGATCAACTCAATTTAAGATATTTATTAAGTTTACTCAAATCCTTGAATATTTTCCCATTCAACATTTATGAACAAATAATAAATTTTGTATTTGTCATGAAATTTCAATTATATATAATTATTATTTAATATTATACTCTCTTTTTTTTAAGAAAAAATTATTTAATTAATATTTGATACAATGCATGAGTGGATATGAGAGCATGTACTTCACTACCTATGAAGATGGAGATGAGACACACATTTCATACTTGGTAAGGATACAGACAAGGATGAATATAAATTTTAGTTTGAGATGGGATGACTATAGTCAAACCTGTCCTCGTTCTTATAATCAATTTTGTTTTAAATTATTAAAACACTTTAGTTTATTAACCGACTTAAAGACTTATTTCTAGTACACTTTTTGCTCATTTGTTTTGTTTCCTTTGAAGAGCTATTATTTAACAATTATTTATTCTACATCTCTAAATTGTTTTACTTATTTGATATCCATCAAATTCACTCATATTCTAAAGGTGTTTTTTTTAGTTACGTATCTTTCTTTTGTGTGGTTTTTTTAAAAAGATGTATTGCTTTTCAGAAAACACAAATCTCAATTTTATCGAATTCGGTCATTTCTAAAGGAGATATTTGATCATTTTTTCTTTTAGTATTTTAATTTCAATTTTGAGGGATTAATCATGTAAAAACTTAGTTTATTAGGTAATCTAAAATATTTGTCTCCTCTTTTCTATTTGATTCTTAATTTTGTTTCGTTTGAAAAACTTATTTTATTTCAAGGGGTTAATTATGTAAAAACTTAGTTTATTAGATATTCTATAAAATTCATCTTCTCTTTTCTATTTAATTCTTAATTTTGTTTCATTTGAAAAAACTCTTCTTTTGTTACTTATTTTTTCATTCTTTTTTTCAATGTTCAACTTATTCGATATCAAGTTTACTTACAACCTATAGGTATTCTCCCTCTTAACATTTTACAAAAATAATAAATGTTGTGTTTGTCATGAAATTCCAATTACGTGTAAATATTTCTTTTTTTTGTGATTTTTTGAAGAAAAAAATATTTAATGAAAATTTGGGACAATGCGAGAATAATATGGATGTTGATATGTGTATACTTACTACTTGTTTATATATATATATATATATATATATATATATATATATATATATATAGTGTATATATATATATAGATAAA
>Ga0214544_1005826_pt1 | contig 23465 bp, 20 predicted proteins | sample CNSS3metaG_FD_160074 | JGI IMG/M metagenome (GOLD analysis project Ga0214544, IMG submission 160074) | Root nodule microbial communities from cowpea collected in UCLA plant growth center, Los Angeles, California, USA - CNSS3 | ecosystem: Host-associated > Plants > Roots > Nodule | place: USA...
CCACATCATTGCCACATCATTTCCATGTCATTTCCACGTCAGCAAAGTCAATGGGTCAACATTTGAGGCCCAGAGTGGCATTTTTGTAAATCTGAGTGGCAGAGTGGCAGTTTTGTAAATATGAGTGACAAGGGTGATATGACCACCAAATTTGGTTTGCATGAGGAGGCTAGCCGCTCCATCATCTTCAACCTCTCTTAAAAACATCCATTTTCGTTCTCCAAGCTTCCATGGACGTCCCCCGTGTGGTTTTTCACGTTTTTGGCTCATTTTTACCGTTTTTATGCATATTTGACAGCACCCATTGAGGGTTTTGCGTTTTGAATTCGTTTTCTTGCTTGGGCAGTTCGTTTTGTGGGTTTTATTGACTTGGAACAATATCCATTCATGCTGTTTTCGCATTTATATATGATAACACCGTTTTGCATTCCATTTAAGCTTTGAAATCTCTATTTTTGCTCTTAAATTGCGTTTTCAGATTTCATAAGTTAGGGTTCTTAGTTCTATTTTTTGTGATTTCAGTTTTGAAGTCTTTAATTGCACATTTCCATGTCTAGCTAAATTCGTGTATTGACTCCTTGATAAAAATTGCAATAAAGCTTTGAGGTTGTGCTTGTTTTGTGAAATCTACCATGTTTTTGTTCTGAATTCGTGTAATGCATGTGGTGAATCTTTTAATTCTTAATTTATAGAGTAATTGCATATGTTTTGGTTAAGATACGTTCATGCTTAATGTATGTAGCTTGGCTGTAACGAATTTAAGGATGTGTGCATTGCTTAATTGCATAATGAAGCTAGATTGTAATTTTCGCTTAGTGAATTATTATCTAGTGGATTGAGACAAGGCAGAGTTGGTGTTAATTTGGTGGCCTATGATAAGTGAAATTGCATTTGAATCAAGGATGTCAATACGGTTTTAATCACTGTAGCATTTAATTTAATATGTTGATTAGCATTCTGAATCTGTCTGCCAACCCCCCCTATGTTTTATTGTTGTGTTCATCTGGAAATTTCGCTTTGAATGAAAATATTGGTCGTTGGGAGACGACTTGGTTCACTTTCATGTACTGCATTTAATATGTTTTAATTTGGTGGGGTACGGCCTTTATCATAATGCATCCACCAATCACCTCCCTTCACTTGGTCGAGAATCACTCTAGTATTAGGTTTTTAGGGTTTGCTTGTTAGTCCTTTCCATGTTTTTGTATTTGAAAAGGATCCCTATGAACTCCTATCTAAAGGGTGCTCCTTGTCTTGTAAAAGGGTTGATCATTTTGTTTCTAAACTATTGTGTTTCAACCATCTCTTTGCCGTGAGTTGTCCTTCCTAGAAGTGAACTCACCTTTGCCTTATCTTGCTTGCAAGTGGCCGCACCATCACTCATCTCTAGGGTTTGGTTGGCTTAGATCCCCCCTATGAGTGGCATGCATCTTCCATTATTCATCTTCTATGCTTTCCATTTTTATTGCTTCTTCTTTCATTTTGCTCTTTAAGTGTTGTTATTGTTGTGTGTGTTTTAAGCTTGAATCCAACTCTCTTCTTCCTTTCATGAGCTTGAGAAATGAACCTTCACATCTAGATAGCTTGCTATCTTAATGTCTAGTGGAAATTTTCAAAAAGCTTTGTTAAACAACTTCACCATATTCATAACTCTAAAAGAAAACAAGATAATCCTTCATCATGCCCTGCCCCGCATTTTCAACATAGGCTGAGAAGTCTGGCCCACCATGCATAAGTGTGGCCCCACGGACCAGCCCTTTTTTCTATGTTTTTTTTTATACATTCTTATGACAAAACTTTCAATGTTTAAAAAATTAGGAAAATTTAACAAGTTTACAAAATTAAGCAGACTTTAACCCCCTCATGCATTTTCTTTATAAAATCCAATTTAGCTACACTTTCTTTGTGAACAAAGTCAAAAGATGTGGGAAGTGGTAGCAAATCCACAAAAAGAGATTGAATCCATAAACAACCTCAAAAAGAGAGATCTTAGTAGTCCTAATCTTGTCCAAAGAGTTTTCCAAAAATGACTAAGGAACTTGATGTCTCTATTAGATACTATGGTGTAAGGTATACCAAGTTTGACCACATTCCTAATGAAGAGCCTAGCAATGTTGCTTGCATAATCCACTTTGTGACATGGTATAAAATGTGCCATTTTACTAAAATGATCAACAACCACAAATATGGAATCACAACCCCTTTGTACTTTTTGGGAGACCTAGAAAAAAGTCCATGTTAATATCTACCCAAGGGGCTGAAGCAATAAGCAATGTTGTATAAAGTCCATGAGGCATTATCCTAGACTTTGATGTAAACATGAGATGCATCTATGACAATGTCTTTGGACATCCTTCCTCATATGTGGCCAAAAGAATTTTTCTTTTAATAAACTAAAAAGTCTTCTCTACCTCCAAAATGATCCATAAGTCATCCCTCATGTGTTTCTTAGATTAGGAACTTTTTATGTGAACCTCGGTGAATACACTTTTTTTCTTCTTTAAACAACTACCCATCATTCACATAAAAACTCAATTGAGCTCTCTCTAAACACTCAACATAGGTGCATGGAAACTCAAAATCTTGAACATATATTTCAGGAATACGATTAAATCTAAGGTTTAGGACTCCCAATTTTAAAAACAAGGTATGCCTCCTAGACAAAGCCTCAACCACCACAATACTTTTTTTCCTTTCTGTATTTTATCACATTACTCATTTTTTTCTCTATTGCTTCTCTTTTTTCTTTGGTTTTTGCTTTGCATCTTTTCCTTTATCCTACTTTTACTTTGACCACGCGTTACATGCTTATGAAAAGTTTTTTATCTTTATGTGCGTATTATATCGAGTAGAGTAATAAAAAGGCTTGTCAAGCCTATAACAATGAGAAAGCTCACTAGTACAACAATCTTTTGGAGAAGGACAATGAAAGTTTCCCTAGAGGCCTAGAAAGAGCTTGAGTTGGAAAATGATGAATTACAATTAGCTCTTGAGGTCCAATGTCAACATTCAGACTCCATCATGCTTTTTAAGAACTAATTTAGCCAATGGTTCTTAAAGTAAACTATTTTTAAGGAACTTTATACCTCTTAATGCATTTAAGAAAGTTGATCTCCAAATACTTAAGTGAGAGAATTTAATGTTATCTAGGGCAAAATGTTTGCTGAGCATAAATTATATCTGAGTATAAATTATATCTGAGTCAGTAGTAATACATTTATATTCAAACTCACTTTACAATTATAGATTTTTAATTGAAAAAGGTAGTTGTTGTACTTTCTCTCAACTCACAACCCATTGCCATGTATTTTCACTATTATATGTACTGTCACTAGTTGTCATGATGTGATGTCCAATTATCAAAATATAATTAATGTTCCAACCAAAATGTGTTTATAAAGTTTATTATATATATATATATATATATATATATATATATATATATATATATATATATATATAAGATATCTGATGAAATACTTAACTAATTCTTGGTCATACCATAAAATGCATATGGACCAATAATGTAGGAAAAAGTAACATATGCATCTCAGAATTTGTTTGTGTGAACGAGATTTTATTATAAGGTCAGCTCTATGAACATAATACGTGGCATGAATGCAACTCACAAGTTCGGAATTAATTATTGGCCAAGCCTTTTATTTATATTGACTAGACATACTTCGGACCCCTCAAATGACTCGCGAGTGCCATATTTGTTTTAGTTCCCTTTGGAAGAAACCTACTATTTTTCATCATTTTCTGTGTGGCCTTCAATTCTTTTCTGCAGAATATTCATCTCATGCAAATAAATGTCCAAGAATGACCGTGCTTGATATATAGTGCCCACATAAAGATCCTATTTGATTTCTTGATTTGATATCCGTATACTTTCATAAATCTTTAACGTACCATTTAAAAAAAGGCATCCCATGCAAATGTCAAAGAACATATCTCCTATTTTATTTTTTGACTAATGTTCTTAACAATAATCACGGACAAACTTGGATCGGGTCGAAACAATTTGCTATATTTAACTAATGCTCTTATGACCTGATGAATATGGTGAAGTTGTTTAAGAAAGCTTTTTGAAAATTTCCATTGGCCATTAAGATAGCAAGCTGTCTAGATGTGAATGTTCATTTCTCAAGCTCATGAAAGGAAGAAGAGAGTTGGATTCAAGCTTAAAACACACAGGAAAATAACAACACTTAAAGAGCAAAATGAAAGAAGAAACAATAAAAATGGAAAGCATAGAAGATGAACAATGGAAGAAACACGCCACTCATAGGGGGACCTAAGCCAACCAAACCCTAGAGATGAGTGATGGTGCCGCCACTTGAAGATAAGGCAAATGTGAGTTCACTTCTAGGAAGGAGAGCTCATGGCAATGGTGGTTGAATACACAAAGTTTATAACAAAATGATCAACCCTTTTACATGTCTAGGAACACCCCTTATATAGAAGAGTTTAGGGGCCTCTAAGCAAATAAAAGATACCTAAAGATGTCTCTACAAAAACCTAACTCTATCTTCTAGAAACTAGGTCAAATAAGGTTACAAAAATGAGAGACAAAAGAGCCAACTATGGTGTGTGCAAGGCTAATTTCGTTCTAGCACAAAAGGACACAAAGAATGTGTCACATATGTCTCCAAAAAGTGGCCAAAGTGTGCTAAAAACAAAAGAGACCAAAGGTACATAGGTACACTTGTTTTATGCCTTTTATTTTATGCTTTATGCTTTCCTCTCTCTTCCACTTCATCCATGTGCTCCAATCACCATGTGCCACCTAGCCATGCTCTACTTTCTCTTAATTACCTACAAAACAAGACAGAAAAGGATTACCATGTTGGTTTAAGTTAATATAATCTTCGTCAAAGGTCAACTTTAGGTCAAAGTCAACAAGTCAACCAAAATAAGTCAACTAGAAACCAACTTAGGGAATTCAAATTAAAGTAATGCAAAACAAAGATAAAGGTGATGGAATAGAAGACTCCCCTCTAGACATACTTCTAATGATCCTTCTTGAGGGAGCTTCTAAGAAGGTGATATGGTGGGTCACGCCTTCATCATTACCATAATAACCTAATAAATAATAAATGAGAATAGAATGGTAATCACAATCCGGATATTTTGACCTACTGATCTATTTTGATTCATTTTGCATAACTACAATTCTAGTAGGCCAATGATAGGACGAAATAGACTATCCCGTATAATCCACAATTATTTTTATATTTTAATTTTTAAGTTAAGAAAAACTTTTTTTGTTTATTTTTATTGTTTTCTTCACTCTATGCTTGAACACCTTACCATTGATTAATTGTTATAATTATTTTTGTAACTTACTTAGACAATAATTTATTTTTACTTTTCCTTTTTCATCAAAGGTTTAACTTTGAAATATTTATTTCATGTAGACTTTAATCTTATGCTTACTTAGTTTATTTCAATTTTATAATTAATGGTAGACTCACATAGTGCAATGAAGATTAGAAGCATTAAAACAAGAAAAATTTACTACAATATTTACATTTTTTTAAATTTTGTTTACTACAATAATGTTTTAAATTTACCGCACTTTTGGGAATTTATATTAAATGTTGAATTATTTTGAATATTATTTCTTTTATGCATAATATCCAATTAGGATGTTACAAATAGAGCATAGACTCTTTGTGCATTAATTAATCCGAAACAAATAGCAATAAATAGGTCAAGTACAAAGAAAATTTTTTATATTGGTTCACCCTAAACTGTTGGACTAGGTCCAATTCTCTCTCAAGCACACTACCTAAGAGGTTTCACTAATCAAATGAATTGATTACAACAAGTATAGTCCCTCCAAACACAACGAGTGTATTGAATGGACTCGTGAAACTCTGCATCTACATGCTTGCTCACAATTCCTCCATTGGTGTTTCAATACATAGGGCCAATGTCCCCAAACCAAACCATGGCAAGATTATCCCCACTAGCTCCCTAAGCATGATCCTCTTTCATATCACACTATTTGCCATATAGAGCCTCTTTCAACTCACACCAGTTAGATGTTGTAACATCCCGTTAGGATATTGCTAATTTTTAATACAATAAAGAAATAAATAATAATGTCGCATTTAACAATACCTCATTTCCCAAAACGCAGGAAATTTAAAACTTTATTAAAACTATGAAAAGTCCAATATTCTATAATTTATAAACACAAAATATAATAAATATCCACAGTGTTTACAAATTATTATTCAAAACACAAATCATCAAAAACTCCCAATCTAGCCCACGCTCCGAGCCTTAGCCTCACCAGCTCCACCTGCAATATCATCTGCTCACGTGTACTGCATACACGATCATCGCGAAACACAAGCATATAGGTTGAGCTAAAAAGATAACACATAAATATATATCAATCATATATATATATATAATAAAATTCATCAAAAGAAAAACCCCTTCTTTTATCTCGCATGGCCACAACCATGTATGATAGCATTTCACCACAAAGTAACCTCATCCTTCTCTTTCACATGGCCAAACCATGTAATATCAATGCACAACAAGGAAACTCGTTCCCTTCCTTCCACATGGCCACAACCATGTAATATCAAAGCACATCAAGGAACTCGTTCCATTCCTTCCACATGGCCACAACCTGCTAGCAGTGTTCTACATCTTCTAGTGAGTATCTCAAGGTGCCTTGCTACCACACCTATCGGCCACAACCAATAGAGCATGTGCGGGAACCATGCTACGGATCACACACCGTAACGCCAGGTGGAGTTCCCAAATACGAGCATAGTCCGTAATGTCCCAAGACTACCAAACTTGTCAGCTAAATACTGAGGAGGACAATCCATTTGGACCCATCCGTACTGGCCACAACCAACACATTCACACCGGCAACACTCGCCAACCCGAGCCACAACTCGAGAGTTCCTCGTGTTCATCCGCTATCCCGAGCCACAACTCAAGGGAAGTCATTATGGGCCACAACCCATAGAATGCTACGTGCTTATCCCTTATCTTGAGCCACAACTCAAGGATACCTTCCGGGCCACAACCCAAGGAACACCAACAAGCCCACCATTGAGATATCTTAGAAGCATTGTAAACAACACATCTCGTGTTCAACATCACTAATCTGATACTACACTATCAGATTTCCTTGAAGTATATCCCTGCACTTCTTTTTGCTTAGGCTAAAAGCCTTAGTTCTACATCCCAGTCCATTTCGCTCAAGCTAGACTCACGAGCCTGAGCGAGTCTTAGTACAGCAGCAGCCCCACGAAGTCTCGCCTAAGCGAGTTCCTTCTCGCTTGGGCGAGCCCATCCTTCGCTCATAGCTAAGACACCTCGTCGAACCTCAAATGGACCACATTAGTTTCTCGAACTCTCGCTTAGGCGAGAGGCTTTCGCCTGAGCGAGACGCACTTTCGCCCAAAACGGTAAATCCCGCCTGCACAAGATGTGCAACCAAATCACTTAAAACACTCACGGGTTCTCGCTTAGGCGAGACGCACTCGCCTAAGCGAGATGGCCAGTCGCCCAAGACCAAATCACCCCACCTGAGCAAGATGCTCGAGCAGAACCTGAAATTGTTTCTCTGCAACTCTCACCTAGGCGAGTTTGGCTCGCTTGAGCGAGAATTGCAGTCTTTGGCACCATTTTACGCACACAACACTAGTAATTGCACCCAAACACACTCCAATTCGTACCAATTCATTTAGACAACATTGTACCAACATTACAAGCATGATTTAGACGCAATATAGACCCCCAAACCCCAAATTTACACAGTAGCAGCATACTCAGCGCAGAAACCATTCATGTTCATGCAATTAGGTAAGAGTCTCAATGAAATAGTACCAAATCACCCAAACCCCAAATTCATCACATATACAACATAAAATCATTACATTCGTGCAATATGACCAAAAACATACAATTTCGGGTTCAGCTCACCTAACCTAGAATTTCCACTTACTAAACTTGATTGTTTCTCAGTCCCAAATCACCCAAACCCCAAATTCATCACATATACAACATAAAATCATTACATTCGTGCAATATGACCAAAAACATACAATTTCGGGTTCAGCTCACCTAACCTAGAATTTCCACTTACTAAACTTGATTGTTTCTCAGTCCCTTGGCTGCCCTTTCTGCTAGGTTTTCTCCACCCTTTCATATTCAGCCCACAACTAATTTTTAAGCAAAAAGAGTTAAATCTGGCTCACCAAGGTTTGAACCCATGACCATACCAATGCCAAGTCAAAGCTAAACCATCAAGCCAATTCATGTTTCTTGACAATTCACATAATTCTATAACCATGTTATCACCCAACATGATCATGTATAATATTAAAATTAATAATAAATCAAACAACATATAATTTGCATACATAAGACTCGAACCCAAGTCCTCTCACACAATTAAAGAACTCTCAACCACTTGAGCTAGTACTTTTCCACGTCATATCAATCAATATTTAATGCCATAAAGGCTCCCACTACTCGCATTTATTATTTAATTAATTAATTTTCACGGGTCTTACAGATGTCATACTATTTGTGAGTTAAACACTAGTTGAGTCAATATAGTCTCACCCTTCAAAGTCTCCTTCAATAAATCTTGACACACATGAAATTAGCATTTCCCCGTGAAAATAGCTAACATAACACATTGTTACCATAATTCCATAATACAATAGGTTTTGACAAGTCCCTAAGGAGTTTTTCAAGCTTAAGAATGTAGGTTTAAAATGACTTTCTTAGCCAAGAAAGGTGGGAATGGGCGGTTGAACTGGTTTAATACTTAAAAATATGCTGAATTAAAACTTATTAAAACATTTCTATTTGAATTCAATTGGCCAAACAATCAAGTGTTTATTGCCGCAAGACCACAAATTTTAGTCGATTGAAAAAAAAAAACTACAGATTAATTTTTTCATACAATATGATTCAACATATTGAAATATGGAATGATCAGACTACTATTCTAGGAAAATCTATAGCAAAATGCAAATCATTAAACTTAGTCAAACAAGATGCATTGTCATACAAGATTGATTCCAATTGATATATCGAACTTTGTTGCAACACCATATTACATTAAAACACACAAAAACCTTACCAAGATTGATTAAATGAGTTTTCTTAAAGATTAAATGAAGAACAAGGTAAGGGAGAGAGAATCACACAATGATTTTTATATCATGAGCTTGATAATGTAGTATATCAAAAGAATTACATAATCCTTTAAAGAATAAACTTTTCAATATAAAAAAAACACTTTGAAAGTTCGATTACTTGGTGAGTTGGTTAGTTGTTCTAATGTTGGTTCTAGTAGGGTGATAGGTAGTCAGCTTTTAGAGGAGACTTGCGATTTTGCTTCTAGGACACTAGGAGTTACTATTAAGGTTATTATGGATAATAGGGAGACCCCTACGGAGGAGTTGGTTGAGGACTCTCTCCTTATGAGGATTAGGTATGGCTGGGTCCATGAGGAGGTCCAAATAGCTTTGTCTAAGTTCCATTGGTCGAAGTAGTTGATGTCTTAGCTGAACAATATATATATATATATATATATATATATATATATATATATATTTGACTAGGGAGTGAGCCTTGCAATCGTCTCCCTAAAGAGAGCTAGTGTCGTGGACCGTGTATGCCATGGTTGTGAATGGGACGAACACGACTTCTTTTATATCTAATTGTCTTTATTCTTGTGGCTACATGTTCGCCTCCCTTTAATGAGTTCACCATGGGTGCGCTCCGCCTTCTAAATGTTTCTCCTATGCAACTCCATCCCAATAGATGGGTTAGGTTACTAGCATTCTAGCTAATATGTGAAGTCTTATACTTGTCTCCCACCTTCGAAAGTTTTCTTTATTTCTACGTTACCCAGCCCACGGGTTTACTAGAGTGGTTGTCCTTAATAGGGAGGTAGAACTTGTGCTTGTTTGATGGGTACTCACAATCCTTTAAAAAAAATTCGAAGTTAGTTTCTTTAAGGTTGGAATGACTAAAGCTGGGAGGTCATATTTTTATGATGATGGTAGTCAATGAAAGTTTCCTTTATACTAGACGACCAACCTCTATAGATGTATGGATAAGGTGCCATGGATTTCATTGTCCATAGAGAGTAAGCAAATAGTGGAGGTGTTAGAGCAATTGTCGAGGAAGATTGATGAGGACACCATAGGCCCATGGCTAGGCCCACAAGCTCCTAAAGATCCAAGCCCAATCAAAGGCCCAATAACAAGAGACATGCATGGAAGGATCAAAATGGGCTTGCCTCAAGAGGATCAAATTCACCATGGGCCTTACATGTTATTCTCATAGGCTAAAGAAGACATCAAAATATGAGAGCACACATTATTGGAGCATTAGAATAGCTTTTATTTTGGCCCCCATGTTACGCCATGTTCTAGAATAAAAATACTAAAGTACTTTGTGTTTAGTTTCAAAATTGGGCTAATGCAAGCCCGATTAAAAGCATTTGGCCGAGAGTATGCTTGGGGCAACAAGGCTTGGTGCGGCTTTGGCTACTTGGTGTGTGCAAGGAGAATGTGACTTTGCCACATGGCATTAGATCCCTTCCTCCTTTGCATCACATGGCCCACCTTTGTGCTTCTTCTCCAAGCTACATCTCCATTTCATTTCAAGAAACATTTTCATTTCATTTGGCCAACCATGATTCCTATAAATGGAGCCATTCTTCTCTTGTATTTGGTTACTTTGGATTGGTAATAGACTAAGTGTTGAGAGTAGTCCACCTATTTCTTCTAGAGTTACTTTGCTAAACTAGTTTGTACCAAGAACTCCTCTAGCCTCCTTCCCTAGAATAGATTTCTCTTCTAGGTTTCCTCTCCATTTCACCTTCATTGCTTCAAGAGCCTCCAAGGTTGAATCCACTCCTCCATTTTACTCCATTTCTGTTGCATCCATGGACCTTCTCCTCTTCATTTTCGTGCTACAAGGTCTATCAAAGATCCTGGCTAGAAGCATAATAGATGTTATCTTTCACCTAGGTTGACAAACGATAAAGCGATGAGTGTACATTTGGCTGCACTTTGTGTGATTTGGCTAATCTGAAGCAATTTTGTTTTTGTAGGTTACATTGCCTAACATGTTACAAAGGTGGGTGAGGAGGAAGATATCTTTACCAAGCTAAGAAAGCAGATGGCTGATGTTGCTCAAAAGGAGGGCAGGTCCATAGTTCCCAACTTGACCAAGCCAATGGTGGAGACTCACAGGTCGGAGAGTGCCTTGAAGAGGTTGTTACTCTTAAAGATGGCTAAGGGTGGTACCTCGGGCTTTTCTGATGGCTTTTTTTTAGCTTGGCAGCTTGGGTGATCCTGACCTTCGCTGGAGGAAAATCATTGAACTTAGCTTGTTGGATATTTTTTGTGTCCAAATATTTTTTTAAGTGCAAGATTTTGTTGGATATGAGTTCTAAATGAGCTTTTGCAGAAGAATGAAGTGGTAGGTGCGAAATTTTAATATTTTGGTTGATTTTGAAATGTATTTTTTTTTATCTAAGAGGTATGAGATGATTATAGAGGATGTTGATCTTTATATGAAGGATGTAAATTCTCGGTTCATGACTACAGTATATGTTAACAATAATTTTTTGTGTAGTGGAATTTTCTGTTGGTAGCATAAAAGAGTTTTGGTCGGGTTATAGGTTCTTGGAAAATGTTTATGTTCATGCCAATATTGGGAATTTTCTATTGTTTGGAAATTGATATGAATTTTTTGGAATTAACATGGAGGTTTAAGGTTTTTGTTGTTTGGCAATTAATATGATTTTTTTTTTTATTACAAGTGCAAAATTTTCTTGTTATAATGAATTTGAAAGTTGTGAAATTTTTGTATTGGATGATCTAGTGGAATAAGAAGATTGTTGGGTGTCTTAAGGTTCTAGAGTCTCAGTATCATGTTGATTAGATGTTACCCAGAGGACGTTGGTGAGTAGGGTAAAAGGGGTTTTTTTATTCTACTAGAAGACTTTTGCTTAAGCTTAGCAATAGTGCTCTTTCCTAAGGCTTTGGTGAGTATGTAAGGGTTGTTACTTGTGAGTCTTATGAAAAGCAGGTGAGAAGTTCTTTCCAAGAGACGTTGGTGCACAGAAAAGGAAATGTGATGCTAAACATGATTTGGGTGAATTATGTATTATGTTGTGATCATGAGGTGAGTTGTATAATATCCCTATATGGTTGTATATTGTATTTTTTTCTAGTTATGCTCACCCTTGTGATTGTTGTGGTTGTCCGATGAGTGTATAATGTGTGTATTAACGAGATCAGATAATACTGGAAGTACGTAGATGCGAGGAGACACGATGGGGAGAACTATAGGAGATTTGGAAGGCTTTTGTAAATGGATTTCAAACTTTTTCTTTTTCTTTTTTGGAATTTATTTCTTTGGGTTTTATTGGATTTGAAGAATTGTAATGGACTATTTAAGGATGTTTGAAAAAAATTCATGATGCTTTATTTGAATAAATTTGGATAAGTATTAATTACGAAGTAATTTTTCTAAGTTTCTAATTATAGGATGGTATTAGAGTTTCACTTGGTATTGAAAAAAATTTTCGCATGACATCTCGAAAGGGGTGTTACATTTGTGATATCAGGGCCTGGTTTTCAAAAATTTTTGGGGTTATGGAGAATGAGCTCATTACATTTCTGTTATGTATCCTCTTTAGCGTCTCTTGGAGTAAAGTCTCTATTAATTGTTTTGGAATCTAACTATTTTTTATGTGAAATTCTTTAGTAATTTTTAATTCGGTTAAATTATGTAATTGTGTTTTATTTGGACAAACCTAAAATGGTTTCTTATAATGTTTTATTTACGTGGGTGATATTAGAATAAAACTAAAATGATTGTAGTATTCGTGGATTGTTATTTTTTTTTTTTTACATGAGATTGAGTGTGTTAAAGATATATAATAATTATAATCATATGTTTGTGTAGTTGAATAAATTTACATTGGTGATTTGTTTTATTTAATTTTGTTTTAGAATAAAAAATGTGATATTTTTACTGCTACTAGTTATGTGATTGTTTATTTATTTGAGTTGTGTTGGCTAAAATAATTAAACTTGAATTTTTATTTCGTTGTGTTCTTTTTGTTTTTACTTTTGTTTTTTATTTTGGATTGATTTCTGGAAAAAGAAATAATAATAGTAATATTAGGAAATTTGTACCTGTTTAAAGTGTTGAAATATATATATATATATATATATATATATATATATATATATATATATATATATATATATATATATATATTTATATATATTAGTTACAGTATATTTTCAAAAAATTGTAAATGATTATTGGATAGTTTTGGTTCTGAATTTCTTTTATTCTAAAAGTTTTATGTTTTTTTCTTTTTATTATTTTAATATGAAAATTATTGTTATTGATAAAATAAAATATGGTATATCGTGGAATTTTTTTTATAAATGGGCATTTGCAGTGGTGGACTTTCATAGGGACAAAGATAGGGACAAAGGGCCATGATTCCCCAATTTTTTTTCTTTTTATATTTATATATTTTAATATATAATTTTAAATATATTTTATATATATTTAATATTCTAATAAATTTTGTATACATCTATATTTATATATAACTGTAAAAATGATGCAATTTTGTCATTTTCGTTAAATTTTTTGAATAAGAATTTTTATTAAAATTGAAGTTGTGAATAAGGATTATTTGATTTGTTGGTATAATTAACATAATGTTAGAGTCAATTTCGATGAAAAATTTCAAAGTACATCAATTTTTAAAAAATCGGGACCAAATTAAGACTTAATAAAACTAGAGGAACAACTTGACATTTTTGAACAAAAAATAGATTAAAACAGTAATTCAACCAAAATTTTGACACTCCCAAAAATAAACGAAAGATCCGCCACTAAACACTTGTTTGTAAGGGGTGATAAATCATTTAATTTTTATTTATTTGTTAGTTTATTATGTGCAGCTGATATAGATAAAGTCATTTGTGGGCTTAGTTTAGTTGCCATTGAAAATTAGTATATAAAATGATAAAATAAAGTTGTAGATTATATAAGCTCTATTAGTGCCATTATCCTATAGGTTGGGATTGATTTTGGACAATTTTGATAAGTAGAATTAAATATTATGGTTAAGAGACATTAAAAAGTTATTAAAGAAGCCAAATGATATTTATGTCATATTTTAGACATAATTATATTTGTAATATATGTATGATGAAGATGTATTATTTTATTATTAGTGTGCATAAAGTTTGAATTTGATTTCCTGTTAACAAAATAAATAAATAAATTGTGTGAGGGATTATATAGATTTTGTAGAGTGATTTTTATACAAGTGTGAAAACGTTGAAATTGGAGTTCTGTTATGTGGGGAAAATTATTTAAGGTGATGTTAAATTGGGTTAGTTTTCCAGATTCGATGCACAATAATATTGATTAATATTATTTTATCTTATTAATATTATTTCATCGTTGAATTTTTTTGTTGAAGGTTATAAAATCATAGTGTACAAACTTCTTCATTTTAGGAAATGCAAATTGAATAGGCACTTGTTACAGCTAAGTTGTTGATTGCGATAAAGATTTGATGATGGCATCAGCTTGCTTGTGGATTCATTGGGTTATCATGTGTTGACATTATACAATTTTGCGATTTAACTTATCGTTGTTTGGGTGTAAGTATTAAGCTTTGGTATATGATTATTAGAATGGTCACTTGTGGCGTTAGGAATAAGGAGTTGTTGAACCTTGGACTTCCTCATACTTTGTGTTGTCTCTTTAAGAAAGAGTGATTCTTTTCTTTTACCTTTTCATATTTCCATTTTTTTCTTTCTTAAAAAAAAATCATTCTATCCAGATTTATCTTATAGTCATAATTCTTGTTCCACTTTCCCAACATTAGTGTTTCTTAAGCCAAAATATTATTTCAGAACGTGAACTTTTACCCCGTTTTGGAATCATATCAATTTGGGTTCTACAATACTGGCTAGACTGGAACTTCAACCTTTTTTTTCTAATCTATCTTTTCACTAATTTTCCAAGTTTCCTACAAGGTTATAACCCTAACCTTGTGTTTGGATGGAGCATTTCAACAATGCTTAGAAATTGAAATGCTTTGTATTTGAATTGCTTGTAATTAAATTCCATTCATTTTTTAAATAACTTGTTTGGATAAGGAAATTAAAATACCTTACATTTCAATTTCTTGTTTGAAAAAAAAATTGAATTTATTGTAAGATAAAATTTAATTTTAACAATATTTATTTTACGCTTAATTATGTTTTGAGTTCATGATAAATTTAGAAATATGCTCGACAACCCAGATGGGTCGGGCAGACCCAACTACGCAACCGGATTGGTTAGACCCGATGACACACCCAAACTGAACCGACTGGGAAGAGCAGACAGGCTGGGTGGCCCAATGATCTAGAGGCTTAACGGCCCATACTGCACGATTGTGTTGTCAAGTTCATCAACATGGCCCGGTTCAGCCTGTCTAGGTCATTGGCCTAATGCTCCAGATGGGTTCGACGACCTGAACGGGCCCGACGATCATAGCGGGCCTGACGACCTGGACGGGCCCAACGAGCTGGATGAGCCCAACAATCCGGACGGGGCCGAATACCTGGACGATTCTGAATACCCGGACGAGTTCAACGACCCGGACAAGCCCGTACACCCAGACCAACTCGAAGACCCGGACGGGTCCAACGACTAGGATGGGCCCGAGGACCCAGACAAGCCCGACGACTTGGACACATCCGAAGACCTGGATAAGCCCGACGACCTAGAAGGGCCCAAGACTCGAATGGACCCAACAACTCATAAGAGCCCGTTCAAACTATCGGGCCTGTCCAGATAGTCTGGCCCGTACGAGTTGTCAGGCCCGTCTGGATCGTCGGGATTGTCCGTGTAATCGAACCCGTCTGGGTCGTCGGGCCCCTTTGGGTCGTGGTGCCCGTCCGGGTCGTTGGGCTCGTCCGGGTCCTCAGGCTCGTCTGGGTTGTCGGGCCTGTCCGCATCATCCCGCACTTTCGGGTCATCGGGCACGTCCGAGTCGTCGGGCCCAATGATTTGGAAGGGCTCGTCCAAGTCGTCGGGCTTGTTGGGGTCGTCGGGCCCGTCCAAGTTGTCGGGCTCGTTCGAGTTGTCTGACCCATCTAGGTCGTCTGGCCCGTTTGGGTCGTCGAGCTCGTCCGGGTCGTCGGGCTCATCTGGGTTGTCGGGCCTGTCTGCATCATCCCGCACTTCCGGGTCGTCGGGCACGTTCGAGTCATTGGGCCCAATGATTTGGAAGGGCTCGTCTGGGTCATCGGGCTCGTTGGGATCGCCGGGCCTGTCCGGGTCATCGGGCCTTTCTGGATCGTCGGGCCCGTTTGGATTGTCAAACTTGTCTGGGTCATCGAGCCCGTTTAGGTCGTCGGGCCCATCCGATTCGTCGAGCCTGTCCGGTTTGTCGGCCCATCCGGGTTGTCTGGCACGTTCCGGTTGTCGGGCACGTTCTGGTCGTCGGGCACGTTCGGGTCGTCGTGCCCGTTCGGATCATCTAGAATGTGAAGTTGAGTGAGAAGAATTTCAAATTCCACCTATTTTGAGGGTATTTGAATTTCTACTAATTTAACTAATTGAAATCCTTCAAAAAAATGCTTGCATTTGAAATGCTTTTTAATTTCTCTATCCAAACAAAACATTTCATTACAAAGAAATCTAAATTCTTCAAAAAAATGAATTGCTTCGTTAAAATACTCTATCCAAACACACTCTAAAGATAAGGCAATCCTTGTGCAATTGGGTTTCACATCATTTGGTATTCAAAGCCTGACTATGGGTTTGGAATAGCAATGGGAGTTTACTATACAAGGTGTTTAATCGAAGGCCACCCATGTTTAGTTGTATACGATTATGGAAGTGAGAACAATGCTGTGAGCAAGAGATTGGTGAAGAAACTCCAATTACTAGCAAGCTTTCATCCAAATCAAACATGGATCAAATTTAGTACAAGGCAATGTGTGAAAGAAGTATGATCTGATATCGCTCCCATGGTCTCTTGTCATCTTCTTCTGGGATGGTCATGGTGATTGAGGTCATACCCAATCAAATAAAACATTTAAATGCAATACTCAGGAGTTAACCCAAGGTCGTGTCCTAGTAACCATTGTTTTCACTCAAAAGTTCTAGATTGCAATTCAACACAAGGGGGGAGGGGTTGGTTTGGCAGATTTAGTTTTAAACACAAAATTAACAAAACGTAATTACAAAACTTAATTAAACAAATTTCAAAACGTATGGATTCATCGATTCAACTAAAATTTCACCAATCAAAGATTACACAATTAATTATTCTATCCAATTTGCTCCCATGAAACCCAAAATTAATCAACCAAGCGATAATTAATACGTGTTAAATATGGCATTAAGCCAAGCATACTTCAAGCAATTGACACCCACAGATTAAACATACTATGAACAACCCACACTCATTAAGCATGATTATAAGTCACTTTAGGTGCAGAAACACAATATTAAAATTAGGCATCCATCAATTTCGTATTTTTCCATGAAAACGCAACTTGAAAAAGGGAAAACTAGAACAAAAATTCAAAACGAACAACAACCTCATGGTTTCATTTCAATTTCTTCAAGGAATCTATACCAAAAGCTTAGCTATACATGGAACTCAAAAAATTATTCAAACAGAAACAAAATTGCATTAGAAGAGTAGGGAAAGAGTGAACAAACACAAATTTTATTGAATGATACGAAAACCCTAAGTTGGTTGGTGCTCCAATGGTCTCAAATCTTCTACTGTTTTTTAATATCATTTTCCAGGAACAAAGGGATGGACATATGAATAAAATACACCAACTTCTATGTATAAAGAGGAAGCTTATTCATAGTGCTTTACTATGCATCTAGTTCATTGATGAAAAACAAAGTCTCGAGGATAAGGAAACACAATGCATGGAGTTACTTGTTGTTACATATGAAGATGAGGGAGTGTTAGCCAGAAAGGTGCTCCATGAACTATAACCATTGGAAAGGAACAAAACAAAATTTATTCAAGTTGCATTTGATCTTGGAGGACGAGAAATAGTTTCAAGTTGTGGGCAAATAAAGTTATTTACAAGGACATAATAAACTTTTATTAAAACTAGTAGAAAAATAAAGCCTTAAGATTCAGGACGAATCTTCTCAAAGAAGGAGGGTATGATGTGAATTGCATCATGACCCAAATGGAGGAGCATTAACACGCCACGTTGATGTAGTTTCTTTTATTTAAATGAGGGCTCAATGCTTTGTAAAATTGGTTGACCTAATTGTGTCTTGATTTAACCAATTAATGGACTTTAATTTTGCTTTATTTTCAAGTTGTATTAAAGGCCCATTTGCCAACTTAAGAATCAACCTTTGGGAGACTAAGAGGATGAATATTTGATTGCTTTTGGGGTGACTTTTAGGCTGCCAAATTTGTAGTTATAACCAGTCACTAAGTAGTGGGATCATAAATAGCTTAAGTGGGATATAATTGCAATTTATGGGTCTTTTGTAATTCTTATGGTTAAAGCTTCTATATAAGCTGAACCATTTTATCAATGAAGACAAGTTGAGTTTTGTTCAGAACTTATCTTTTCTATCTATTAGTGAGAGTGATTCTCCTAAGTTCTTAAGTGATTTAGGAACCCTTGGCTGTATCAAAGGACTTCCCCATCTTTTGTGTGTTGCCTCTCTTGGAAACAATGATTCTTTCCTTCCACCTTTTCATATTCACATTTTCTTCTTACTTAAAAAAACCATTTTGCCCAGATTTTTCTTATAGTCATAACTCTCGTTCCACTCGCCCAAAATTAGTGTTTCTTAAGCAATAATTTTATTTCATAATGTGAACTTTCACCCTGTTTTGGAATCACGTCAATTGTAGTTCTACAACCCAAGAGATTGACATTTCTACAATACTGGCTAGATTGGAACAGCCTTTTTTTTTCTAATCTATCTTTTCACTAATTTTCCAAGTTTCCTACAAGGTTCTAACCCTAAAGATCCTAAGTGTAACATCCTAGCTGCATATTACTAATTTAGAATTAAAATAATAGAAATATTAATAAACAACATTTATTAATAAAATACTTTCCCAAAAACGCGGGAAAAATTAAAAAGTTAGTATATAAGTGCCAAAAGATAAAATTCAGTAATACGTTCAACTCTTACAAATATAAAACGATTATAGTACTAATTACAAAAATAATAAATAAAAATATTTCCATCTAAAAACTCTCATGTTGTCCCCACCCTGGCTTTAAGTATCCACGTGCTCACCTGCATCAACAAATGCTCTCATGTAATGAGTTATATGATCATCGCCAAACACACACAGATAGGATGAGCTCAAATAAAAAGAAATACCATACATGATAACTTAATAATTTAAAACCCATAACTCTAATGATACCATACCTGTCAAACCAAACATTCACATCTTCCCTTAGACACATATTGATTTTACACCCTTTGATGATTACATTGATCGATCCTTGCTGCCACAAGTGTCTACTCGCCTATCTGACTACATGCCACCACCTATAGTCCACACGTGGGAATAATCTTGTCACGGCCATAATCTGCAACACCAAGTGGAGTTTCCTAATATCAACCGTAGTTCGTAATTTGTCCCAAAACTACTAAACTCGTCGGATATCACCGAGGAGGGAAATCTTCCAGAACCCATTCGTACAAGCCACGATCTCGCACACTCCACTGGACTTCCAAAACCACCAAGCTACAACCTCGAGCGATGACGAGTTACCCTAATACAAGTTACATTCGTAATTGGGCCCCCTAGACAAGCATCGCATCAAAACCTCTATCCAAAGTTGTGTAGAATCCTCCTTATTGTCCAATTCAACACTTGTAACCGCCTAGCCCTTCATTCGCATCGTCTGGCGAAAATTGGTTTCAGACCACCTGGTAAAACACTTGGTGTCGCCAAGCGCCAGCCCATTGGATTTTGGTCCAATCCTTATTTTACAACACACCACCTGGCGGGATCACTTACGTCACCAAATGCCAACTCTTGGGTTTTGCTCCAGAGTTCACTTTGTGGCCTATCTCCTGGCGATTTACACCATTCTGCCAAACGCCACACCAGTCACTGGTAATTTACTAGTTTTATGCACTATAGAATAGGTTCCAATGAACCTATTTACATCAGACACTCAATTAATGCAAAACATGCATCCATGACAGGTACATACACTTTCATATCATTAAGTTGAACTCAAGTACATAATATCACATGGTCATACATAAAACACAACCATATCCTTGCTTTCATACATCCCGAAGAATCACAATAAATTCACATAAAACCATCAAAACAAATTGTAATACCCAACACACAATCCTGGACAACCAAACAATATACAATCCAAGAAGAACACATAACCATTGTCCTAAAATATCGCACTGGTAATAAGAAGATTAAGTGTGCCGTATTTAAAAGAAAAACTCTAAACATCTCGTCAAGCCAAGAAAAAAAGAAGAATCATAATAATCATAACAGTGATTTGGTCAGAAAGAGAACTCAATACAACGAAACCACAAACACACAGATACTCTCTCTAAAACTACATACAACAAACCTCAAGAGGTTCAAAGATAGAAGAATTTGGTTCAGGAGACGGCTTTCATGCATCAATATATAACGTAACTACATATAATATCATTAAAACAGGAAATGACAACTCCCTTAACCTAGTTTCCTCATTCCAAGAGTGCTTCTAAGCTTCCCCCTTGATCCAGAATCACTATAACTTCAAGTCCTCTCCTAGCCTTTGCAGACAACTCTCCACACTTTTCTTTCTCACATTTTAGTACTCTCAAAACTCTCCTCCAACAACCCATACCAAAAAGGCAGCCTTACAACCCCACAACTCTCCTTTTTCTCACCATTATTACCCCAATAATGGCCCTTTACACACCAAAACGAAAATATCATTTAATTCTATTAACTTGTGAGTTCAATGCAATGTAATTGGTCATTCCATGCCTCTTTGGCTTCTCTAACGACTACTAGGGTTTCTAGGTTCTCCCTAGCATATCAAAACCAAAAATATAATAGAACATGAACAAGTCAAGGCTAATTTGCATTAGCCCAAGTTTAATCCCACATCCTCCCAATTACTAAGCAAATGCACAACCAATTCATGTTTTGTGATAATTTGTACTCATCTATAATTATATTATCACGCTCTTTGTTCTATCATCCAAGTGGAATAATAAAATAATTGAATTAATTCACTAATGGCATACACATGACTCGAACCCAAGTCCCCTCAACACGCATATGTTCTCTCAATCACTTAAGCTAGTATTGTTCCTTGTCTTCTCTTTCCACATTAATTAACTTAGGGATTCATTCCCTTTCATTTATTATTATAAAGATTTCACTACCCGCATTTATATTAAATAAATATTTATGTATTTCTTTAATTTTCCCGGATCTTACACTACGGTAGCCCTTGTACAATTGGGTTTCACATCACTTGAGGTGTTGCGGTTTTCATGGCTCTAAACTGAGGGCTTAGATGGTCTCTACCAACAACTCAAACACCAAAAGTTGAAAGCGTTCCTTGAGCTTTTGGGATTGAGAAGAGCGTGTTTTATTTGGAGAAAATAAAAGGGAATTTTTGTTCTGGTGTAAGAACTTAGATGAGTTATGATATATTGTGGTAATTCTTGGTGAATTGTATGTTGATTTACATTGATATGTGATATATTACATGGTTAGCTCACCCTTGCATGTTGTGGTTGTGGTTTCCATTTGTGATGATTAAGTAACTTGTATTATACGGGGGTAGATGTTGTAGATTCAATTGGAGAAGCTTAGCTGTGAGGAGGTCGTGGGGAGGCCTTAGGGAGTTTCGTTTTGATGATTGAAAATGTCCTATGAATAAAAATGTAATGGTTGGTTGTTGCGAGATTTAAACTTAAAGGATTTGTATTAATTATTGTTTGACGGTTTAATTTAGTTGGTTGGTTGAACCATGATTTTTTTAGGAATAAAGTTGTTTTAGATGAATCTTTTGACAGGTGTTATTTTTGGGATAAAAAATTATGAAGAATTCCTATTAAATAGGATGGTATCAGCGGATGTATTTAGAAGTTTTGGAAAAAAAAATTACACGTGGCATCTCAAAAGGGGTGTTACACTACACATGCTTGGTTTTCCTGTTCCATGATATTAGGCTTGAGCCAAGTAGGTGGTAGATTCCACTTGTGCTTTTCCTATCCAATTTACAACCAGCAAAATTAGAATCTAAAAATCCACTTAAGTTTATCTTTGAGTTACTTGGATAGCACAACCCAACATTGGTTGTCCCTTTCAGATACTTAAGAATCATCTGTGTTGCCTTCGTATTGAATTGAACCTTGCACACTTACATACATTAAACTATATATTAGACCTACTTGTAGTTAGATAGAGCAAAGAACCAAATAAGCCTTTGTATTTGGTTGTATCAATTTATTGTCCAGCTTCATCAATCCATGTAGCAATTGTTGGCTATTAGAGTGGTAACTTCCTTGCAAGTCTCCATTTCAAAATTATTCAACAGGTCAAAATAGTATTTTGACTGGCTTAAAAATGTTCCTTGCTCAAATTGTTTAACTTACATTCCCAAGAAGTAGGTCACCGCACCCATCATAGAGATTTCAAATTCACCTTGTATAGTTGAAACAAAGATTTTGTCATCAACATATGTAACAGCCCTTTCAGGATGCCATGTGTAGTTTGTAAATCCTTAAATAATACCATAACAAATCTCTCATACCATCCTAATTAGATAAGAACTTCTCAAAATTTTATTAAAAAAAACTTCCAAAGTTCATTCAAATATAAACTTTGCGAAATATCCAAAACAACCATAAAGGTTTCCATACAAGTCTTTAACTTAACAAATTTCAAAGAAAAGTTCATGCTAAAAGAAAATCCGAAATCTTTTCAAAAAGCTTTCCAAAACTCCCAATGTTTCCCAACACGTCTCTTCGCACCTATGCATCACCAACAAAATTCGTATTGACATCTGCTCTCGTATAACACAAACTATACGATCATTGCACCACCACAATCACAACAAAAGCAAATGTGAGATAACTAGATAAAACATCACATATAATATTTTTTCCAAACACATACTTACTCGTACCCTCCAAGTCAAACAAACTCATCACATGTTCAAAAACCACAACATGAAAATATACCAATCCTATTACCACCAAGTAATAACCATTGGGAATATCATTCTGATGAAGGATTATCTTGTTTCCTTTTAGAGTTATGAATATGGTGAAGTTATTTAAGAAAGCTTTTTGAAAATTCCCACTGGACATTAAGATAGCAAGCTATCTAGATGTGAAGGTTCATTTCT
>Ga0214544_1005827_pt1 | contig 23459 bp, 13 predicted proteins | sample CNSS3metaG_FD_160074 | JGI IMG/M metagenome (GOLD analysis project Ga0214544, IMG submission 160074) | Root nodule microbial communities from cowpea collected in UCLA plant growth center, Los Angeles, California, USA - CNSS3 | ecosystem: Host-associated > Plants > Roots > Nodule | place: USA...
AGCACAATAAATCTTACTAAAAAATAATATAAAATCTCAAAATAAGATATTGTATTAAACATGTTCTTAAAATCAAACTTATATTGAAAAGACATACAAGACAAAAATCTACTGTATATATTTTGGTAAAATATTTTTATTAAAGTCAATAAAAAATGACATTTTCTTTATTTTATTGTTTAAAAATTATAGGAATTTTTGTGGTTTAAGTTTAGCTTTAAGTTTTTCGTGCATCCTTCTTTTGTTTTTCATAAATGAACTTTATTATCTATGAAATTTCACGTTATATTATTATATTTTTACAATATTCTTTGACATTTAATCCTTTCAAATAAGGCATGCATCATTTAGAAAAAAAAAAGTAAAACCTGTGAAGTTACCACGTTACAAGTAACTATTAAAAAAAAATGACCAACTTATGACATCTGTTTCAGGTATAGGGACCAAGGACCTACTAATACCACTCCAATTTACTCTTTTCTCCTCGATTCCTCCTCTCCAAGTAATCTGTTGAAACTTCCTCTCCACGCAATCTTCTTCTTTGCTCGATCGGTTGAACAGACGATCGGTGTACCTGTCTAAAATGCTTTAATGCTTAAGTCAGTTGAGGGACCGTCGTAACTGCTGTAATAAATGCGAATTTAAGATCCTCACCAACCTACCTTTGGGCCCTATTTATAGTTTCTGGTGTGGGCCTATAATTAGGGCTCCTTAATCACGGCCCAATGATCCCTTAATTGTGATTACTGACTTGTTTAATTTTAATTAATCCGGTTGATCGACCGATGGTCGCTTGGCCAGGCGGATTATCTTTTATGAGTTAGCAGCTTTAAGCAATGAAACGTATTTAACCTGTGTGACCGATCGATCGATGGTCCTTTTTATGGGCAAGTACCTTAACCAGTGAAATGTGTTTCATCCGTGTGGCCGATTGATCGATGGTCCCCTTTAAGGGTCCACGTGTTTCATCCGTGTGGCTGATCGATCGATGGTCCCCTTGAAGGGTCCACGTGTTTCATCCGTGTGGCCGATCGACCGATGGTCCCCTTTATGGGTCCACATGTGTTTCATTCGTGTGGCCGATCGATCGATGGTCCCCTTTATGGGTCCACATGTGTTTCATCCGTGTGGCCAATCGATCGATGGTCTGTTCAGTATACAAGCCCTCCCAGTCTTGTTCGATGGACCAGTGGGTTGCGCGATGCCGATGGTCCGATGGACCATACAGTAGAACGACTAAAAGTAAAAAAGAATAGGTAACACGGAATACATCTTAGTATCCTTATAAACTTTCATATGACAACTTAGTCGGAGATGTTGGAGGAGAAGACAAATATGGTTTAGGTGGAATTTGCAAAAAATCAAGTTTACTTTCTAACATTTCCACCACTTTACTTATGGTTGGTCGAGTCGATGGATGAGTTTGTATGCACCACAAGCCCACTATTGTCATCTTTCTCACCATTTCGTCCTCACTTTCATTTCTCACATTTTCTAAACCAAGCTCTGAATTTGATTCAAGACGATTATAAATCCAATGGGGAAAGTATATTTCACTCGACCGGTCTACTTTTGTCTTAATATTCTTTCTTCTTCCAACCATTTCTAAGACCATCATTCCATAACTGTAAACATCTGACTTGTGTGATACAACACCAAAGCTTCTGGAAAAAACTTCTGGAGCAATATAGCCTGCAGTTCCTCTGGCACCAAATATGGATACCATACTTTCTTTTCTAGGACATACTTTTGCAAGTCCAAAATCTGCAATTTTTGGACAGAAATCCTCGTCAAGTAGTATGTTGTGTGGTTTTATGTCAAAATGTAAAATTCTAGTGTTGCAGCCTCTATATAAGTACTCTAATCCACGAGCTATGTCAACTGCAATATCATTCAATATTTTCCAATCCAGTTGATGAACATCCTTTGACGCAATTTTGTCTTCATAGATGAACTTGTCAAGAGATCCATTAGGCATAAACTCGTATATTAGAGCCCGGTGAGTATCGTCAAAACAAAATCCTAAAAGTCTAATGATATTAACATGTGAAGTCCTGCTGATACTCACAACTTCATTGATGAATTCTTCTCCATTGCCTTTAGATACGGTTAAAATTTTCACTGCAACAGCACTTCCATCATGTAATTTCCCTTTGTATACGCTACCGAATCCCCCTTGCCCTAATTTGTTTCTGAAAGAGTTGGTCATTTTCTTAACCTCTAAATAACTGAACCTGGTTGTGGTAAGGGGTCCATGTTCCTTCAAAATGTCCTCAATAACGCGATGAGTTGGATTTTCCCTCCAAAACAAAGGATAAAAGATCTTTGCTCTGAAGCAACAAATCAAAACCATCAGCACTACAACTACAGCAGCCACCACGGTCGAAGCTGGAAAATTTATTAAATATAAAAGGAACATAATTAGTGTATATAAGATTAATGTCCTGTGTGTATGAATAAAAGACACCAAACATGTTTACAGGCTATCCTTTATGTCGATCAACTTGACTAGATTTTGACTTTTAGCAATAAAACCAATGTGACATACAAATCTGCCCAGTATTTAGACTCGACCAGAATAATTAATTCTGGATCCTGATCGATCGTATAATAAAATGATAAAACTGAATTGGGTGTGTTTAAAGTGCTCTACCTGTTGCCACTTTCGACATCTTCTTTCTGGTTTCCTCTGCATGAGGAAGAGAAGAAGAAAAAAAATCAAAAGGAATAATTTTATATAAACCCCTTAATTCATGTCAAACATTTTGGTAACGCAGTCTATTCTAGTTATTTTCTGATGATATAAAATTGAAGAAGAATCGTACCGTAACTGTTGGCACAAGAAAATTGCTCTCTACTGTCAAGTTGACACTGCCCTCCTTTACGATAGTAGCAATCTGAACATTGATCAGTTAATTCTATCATAACGGTGAGATCGCCAGTTACGAAAGTAAAAGGGTGATTGGCGGCAAGCTCGGTAATTGGAAACAGGGCACTTTCACACGCATCATCATCTGTAGTGAAGTGGTTGTAGTAGAGATCGTAGCCAAGGCACCCATTATACTTGCTCATATTTATATTTGTGACATTGAGGGTCTTGTTGCACAAGAACAGAGTTGCGTTGTGTAACAATCTAAAAACAGCTAAGTGGGAAATAAGAGGAAGAGTGTAAGTGTTTGTGAAAGCTTCACAACTTCGGTTCAGCAGAAGGTCATAGAAATGTTTGTCTCTGACTTGAAAAGTTGCGAGACGGGTAGTAGGGCTAATAAGAAGCTGAGATATGCCTACAACCTGAACCCAAGTTTCATTTGCTTGTAATTGGATAAATTTGGGCTTATGTGGATCATGATCATCACAATTTCCTATGGACAAGAAACCACAGTCGTGGCGTCCAGATATAGTAAAAGGGAAAGTGATATTGCCAAGATATCCACAATGAAATGAAGGTGGACACCTTCCCTGGTCTCCGGCCGCCAAGAGAAGTGGCATAAACTTAGAAAACAGAAGCAGTAATACAAATTCATGAACCGAACTCATGCTTCTTCAATCTCACACTGCCTTTATGAATGAGTTAAATGTGTTATAAATAATTGAAGATGAGAAGAGTGTCTTCAACCATTTAAAGCGTTCTTGGCGTTGGCGTTACCGTGTAAGTTGCATAATATCTACGTCAGTTGACTTGAAGAATGACGACATTCGAGGACTTAGTCTGGGAAATAAGTATGCAAAAATTATTACAGTAGGGTAGCCATCGTGAAGACTTCTTTCTATCATATCAGTGTTGAGAATCTCCTTAGACAAAAAATAAATTAATAAAAAATAAAATACTGTGGTAAAACAAGATCAGTAAATATTCATAAACTGGACTCATCTTTCAATAAAATTACCCCCTTCTGGCAGATTTCTGTAATAGCCCATTTTCAGCATCTCACTTAAAAATAGTACGTATTGTAACATGTAAAATACATATCATCATTTTCTGTAATTCAAATTTACAATAAATATACTTTTATTTTACGAATTGAGGTCACAAATGGCAATGGAGACAGATTTCATTTCATATCATTTTCAGAAAAAAAAAAATCTCATTTTCATACTTAGAATCAAATCTTTATCTTATCCTGATCCAGTAACACATGTACTCGTATATATTTTTTTAATATTTTAATATCAATTAATTAATTTTATAAAATAATAAAATATTATGATAAAAAAAATTAATATTATCAAATATTTAATATTAAAATAGTTTATTCTTGATTCTTCAATATCAAATATTTATAAAAAAAATAGTTTATTCTTGATTCTTCAATATCAAATATTTATAAAAAAATTATAATCGTATACAAATCAAATTAAAGTACCAAATAAAATTTTATGAGAGTTAAATATTTATTAAATTTGCAAAGGTGAATGCTATCTAGTTCATAAAATTTAAAATCATTTTTAAAAATTTATAAAAGAAAAAAAATATTTAAATTAAAAAATATTTTAAACGTATGTTTACTTCAATTTTAAATTCAAATGAAATCTCATTTTTCGTCCCAAAATTATAATATATCATTTAATTAAAATTATACAAAGAATAAATTAAAACTGGGATAGATTGGCTCAACTTTTATCTTTACCGAAACTAAATATATTAGACTAAAGAATAAATTAAAGTCTTGTAGTGAGGTCAAACCCATTTTAACCTTGACTCTATATATTTTTAAGAGAGAACTTTGGAAGTTAAGACTTTATTTTGGTCCACTCATTTCTTGGCTCTATAAAGAAGAGCTTATTGAATAGTGAATTAGGATGGAGTCATAAACAAATTCACACCTATAACTTGTATTTAGTATCTTAACAAGCAATTTCTTTTTCTAATTTTTATCGACAAAACGACCTTGACACAAACGTTATTTACCCGCAGTTTCTCATGCACTACCATAAATTTCTTTCGACGCCTTCTTAAATTCTTATATTACAGAAATTCAGAATGTAAATTTTATATTTGGAACAATTGAAAGTGTAAATTTTTTATTTTAAAATATTCTTTTTTTTTTTTCAAAATATATAATTTGAAATACAATTTTTTTTATATGCACATTTCAAAATATAAAACACATTTATATTTTATATTTTGAATTATGCTGGAATACATTTTTTTATTTTGCAATCCAAAAATGTATCATACGAAATACATTTTCTTATATTCTTATCTGTACGTTTCATAATACAAAGATGTATGGGAGTACAGTTTGAAATTATGGAGGTGCTCAAAGAAATTAGACTCGTGTATGAAATGGGTTTGTATATGATAACAAGAAAATTTTGATAAAAGTGATTGGGGTGTGCTTGTAGCATTTACCTGTATTCCACCGCACAAGAAGACAGAAAAGAAAAATGAAAGCAAACAATGTATAACGCATACGCAGCCTGTTATATTTTTTTTGTTGTGATTCAAAAAAGGTGCATAAATGTTAGGAATTCAAGTATGAGTTCAAGTCTCACATTAGATAGAAATGAGAAAGTATAACAGTATACAAAAATAAAGACCCATAAACTCATTGTCTTAAGATTTTGGATCGAGAGTGGTGTCAATTCTTTATGTAAATCACTATATAAGAATAAGAATAAAGACCCACAAGTGTGAGTCTAAATATCAACTTGTCTTAAGGTTTTGGGTTGAGAGTGGTGTCAGTGTGTTTTATATATATATATATATATATATATATATATATATATATATATATGATTGGGCTCAGGTCTCATTGATGTTATGTCTCCCCAATGAAATCCCTTTTGTAACAATAAATACTAGTTTAGTGACAATTTGCCGTACGTTCATTGATGAGATAATTTTACACGAAGGAAGGACAAGAAATCAACTGGAGCCATCCCAAATTCCCTATTTTTTAGAATGAAGTCTCTAAACAACAGGATTCTCTATTGATGTAATATAGATTGAAGTTACGGTGTCTTGTCGTGCATGAATCCTTCTAAAATGTGTATTTGATTCAGAAGTTGACTTGGGAAATGAGCATCAAATACTTGGAGAAAAATTCAGGTAGATGACAAACATGTTTTCGGTTATGGGATCATCTGAATTATTACTCCAATAATGAAGAATGTGACCCACCACGTTTTCCGTTCAATTTGTTGATGCAACTTGCTTCGTTTCTAATCTGTTAAAGCAAATATACAACAATGTTCACTTCTTCAACCATACACGCTTTGGTAACTTCTTCTCGGAACACTTTGGCATCATCGTAGCTCTTTTTTTCCTTTCATAGACCTCTTTTGTGGTGAGTTCCAAACTATCCACCACGTGCAATAACTTCTTAACAAAAACGATTGATTTTATTCAGGTTTATTCTCTTCCGCTGTCACTTTTTAACATGTTTATCTCCTAATCACGTTGAGTTTCAATCAATTTCTGGTAGTTTTTGAAATGTTTTGTGACTTGGTTTTCAAAAGGTAGACCTAAAACCGTTGTACCGAAATAATGCTACCAAAACATAGTGGGCCAAAAATTTACTGTGCTCATTGGTCCACGAACAATTCAATGAACTAATTCTAGCCTGTAAATGGCTTTTTTCTGGTTACATTATGATTTTGTTACTTGTCTTCGACCATTGAAGCTGTTCGTACAAACTTCAAATTGAAGAGATCAAGTGTTCTGCACCACATACTGTAAAAAAAGTATTTCATGCCAAAGATTTTAACGAATCATAGCATTAGAAACACTTTCCGCCACTAAATAAAAATTTTTGCTCATGAGAATTTGGATGGGTTAATTTTTCAAAGCGTTTCAATCCCCAGGAGTTGGAAAGGTGATGGAAATTTGTACAAAGCACGGAATGTTGCATAGAAGATGAAGATGACAGCCACTTTTGTGGGTACATTAACTACTATACAAAAGAATTTACCAGGGATCGATTTTAACAATCAGAGATGAAGAATCTTCCGCCGTCCAAAAACCCTTTCCAGGTACTCTCCCAGCCATGATTTACTACTCAAACGCAATGCCCGTTTAAGATGAATTCGCGGATATTACATATACATCTGTCGCTACTTCAAGTGAGATTCAATCAATTGATTTGCTATAAAAATCGTGAATACAAAAAATGTGAAAGGTAGCATAAAGAATTCTAGAATAAGACCCCAATTTTGAGCCTATGAGACCTTAACTCCACTTGGACGTTTTCCTTCCATGGCATCCTTCTTGTCACGGCAATCAGAACAAAGAAAGGGACCTTGCCAGGGTTTGGAGCTGGTGGAGAAAATTGAACCGGCGTGGACAGAAATGCCCTCACTTGGAGCAAGATCAACTTGACAAACAGCACAAACAAAAATACCAGATGTTGATTGCCCCGTGTTCAAGTTGTCATCATTTCCTAATCTGCATACATAAGTATTAAATATCAATGAACCATAACTGATTTCAAAGTATTTCAAAGAATAAGATAGAAATTGTGATTGAGCAATTCGAATAACTCGATAACCAAACCAGGAAAAAACTTCCACCAGGAACAAACTCATAGCTACGGAACACATATTGAATTGGGTCACGTAGATCCCAAGTGGATATCATATCAATTAAGAGAGAACTATAATGTACACGTATTTATCAGCACACCTATATAATGTACTGTAACACAGAAAATAAAGATAAAATTTTAGTTTGTTTGATCAGGAAGGGTGCTGACATAAATATCTGAGGGAAATACTGTTTCCAATAGTATCAGAGTGTGTCAAAACAGAATTTGAATATGACAGATACAAATATTTATGAGGGAAAGACTGTTTTCAATAGTAACACACACTGTCAAAACAGAATTTGAACACCTTCCTATCATAAATTCTTATCTTCAAAGTTATGTCCAGTTAACTGTAATCCTACATCAAAACCTACTCGAATTGAAAATTACTTGTAGAAAATATAACATCAGTCCTAATAAAAACAGAGTCTATAGCCATGGGTGATATTCATAAATGGCAATGCATTATATTGAAGATCCTTAATGTCTATGCTTTTTGTTGGGGAGCAAACTTAATGCGCGCAGAGACAAGTCCATTAATGTTAGATGAAGAAAAATCCAAGTTGATCTGAACAAGAGCTAAATAAACAAATGGTTGTCAGAAAAATCCTTAATGCCTTAGCACGTATCTCACAAACTATCTCAGCATATCACTTACCAATCAGTAATAGTCTCACCACCAGCTCACCTTCATAAACTGTGTACCAACCCCTACTTTTAATGACACAAATACTGGCGGGACAAATGGAAGTCCAAAGATGGAAAACAAAAATGCAAGTAACCTTCATGAAATTTTCCCTTTTTCCTCAGTTGAATAATTTTTCATATAAAAGAGAACGAACAGATTACCTTTCAGCAAGCATTGCCGATCCTTCTTCAAACAACTCCTCCACTATATTTATAGCTGAAAGCTTTTTTGACAGCTTACTAGCAGAATCACGGGATCTTTTTCTGAAGGAAAGAAGATCTCTCAGCTTGTTCCGCTTTTGAGGGGGAGGTGTTGGTGGCAATTCATTATCAGGTGGGATTATGTCAACTACTATGCAAGTTGTATCATCCTTTAATCCTCTCGTTCGTAGTGCTTCCTGAATAACAGTTGAAATGTATATACAAGTAAGAAGAAATGCCAACTTTGTAACACTATGCTAATGTCAAATCACAAGCCAGAAGACATGCTGAATTGGCTAAATTACGGATAGCAATGTAGTGCATACTACCTTGACAACCTGCATAGCTGCAAGTTCCGCAGGCAAACCTCGACAAGATTTTGCAGCCATTTCTGAGGATAGAGCATCCCATATGCCATCAGAAGCAATTATAAGCCTCCCACCAGCCTTTGATAGCTATAATCCATCACAAAGGGTAAGTTTTTATCCTGAACAAAGACCTCACAGGCTGCATAGGAATTGTAATCTCTGTCATAAAGAAAATGAAATTATCTGGAAATGAATTATACCTTCACTTGTTTGACATATGGTATGGGAACTATGAACTCTCCAACATCCATGTCTCCAATTGACCTAGAAAGGCATAGACCCCCTGGCCAGCATCGAAGAGGACCAATCTGTAATGGTTCAGAACTATACTTCAAAACAAGGATAAGCAAAATTCAAACTCCCTAAATTAGATGCTGAAAAAGGGGCATGGGACAAATGCAAGATTTCTCCTTTCTTCCATTTTAGGATGAAAAAATAAATATAACTACAACTAAATATGCTCACCTCAGCACCACCAACTATGCTAAGTCTCCCAACTTCACCTCCACTAGCAGTTACACGTTCCCTCCTGTGCAGACAGAATAACTTGTAACAAAAAGCATACAAAAAAAAAAGAAGCAAACTAACTAGGCCATAAGGGATAAAAACATACTCTTCAATATTCTCTTCAAGTCTGTGATCAACAGTTAAGGAGGAAACAGCACCACCCTGGGCATCTAGCACACAACGGGAATCTCCAACAGATGCAACAGTAACAGTCCACCTATCCACTATTACAAACGTGGCTGTGGTTCCAGAAGTTTCTCCTACACAAAACCAAATAAAGGCTCTAATCAGTAAAAAGGAGAAATACATTCCTGATTCCCTTGTTCCGTTTTTCCACCCTCCCAATATGAATGAATAACTATACTACCACCAAAAGTGCAAGAATAAAAGCTAAAGTCCACACCTCGGCTCTGAAACTCCTTGTCGGTCTTAACGAAACCCGCAACCAATGCCCTGGGTAAAGCATGCAACCACTCATCTCGCCCGAGCCCACGAGGAAGAGCACTCAACACGTGATTTAACAAATTCTCCCTAGTAAAAATAGCAGCAGCATTTCCATTATGCCCATCAAAGATCTGTGAACCAGAAGAAATGAGTGATCATCTCATAGGATGATGTGCTTCCAGCCAAATGGACATTCATTACAGTCCAAAAACGATGTTGCCACACCCCAAGAGTAAAAAGTAAAGCTAAATTTCAATTAAAACAAGCAGAGCAAAATATAATCCGAAGCAGAAAAGTTGAACAATACCGCAAATACAGAAAAGGATGATGAAGGGTTCCCGGGCACTCGCTGACAATCTGTCTTAATCAGAAAGTAATCCTCCCCTTTCTTGGACTGAGCTGCATGTCCAAACCTCACAGTAGGCTTCTCCATCTTCTCACTCTTCATCTCTCTCTTCAGCAATGCGGCAAGAGGCACAAGATCATGATGACGCCGCCTCCCTTCACCAGAGGCCATGTCTTGCCCCACCAAAGAACCTTCAGCTTCCCCTTTTTCTCTTCACCAATTACTCGAAATCAAGAGGCCCTCACTCTCACGAGCATATTAGACCTCCAAGCATGAAACACTCCTCCCACGAGTAAACACTTCTTCGCAATATAAACTTTATCCCAACTTGATCTACATTCATCACAAAGATCAACAATTACCTACTCATCCCCAAAAACAACCAAATAAAGCATGTAAATCCAAAATGCAAAAGCAACTTTTTACAATGCATCATGCAAGTATGACCCAGTTTTAACATCTACCAAGGTTTTAAAGTACGATTACGGGAAATTGCAGACAAAAGCAACCACGATAGCAATCACAGTTGCAGGAAACTGCAATCACAATTGTAGTGGCAGACTCCAAAAAAGTCTCGACCTGCAGTTGCTTGATGAACCACGAGCTTGAATTACATTTTTCATTCAAAGAAACAGGGAAAATTTGTTGCTGGGTTCGAAGTACCCAAAACAGAGAACACAAATTCCAACCTTAGAAAAGAAGACAACAAAGTAGCTGAATTACCAGGGTGAATGTCTGGGTGTCCACCACGCGCAAAACCAGATCAGATAAGACCGCTACACCAAGCAAACTTGCACAGAAGAAGAAAGAAATATTTCAATACGTAGACGAAACGCGTATTGGTGACTAGGTATGAACTGTTAAACCCAATAATGCAAACCCATATATAATCTTCCATTAAACAAATAGAAGCACCCAATTCTTAGAGAGAGAGAGAGAGAGTTATTCACTTTAAAGAAATAAGAAAACAAAAAAACATAAAAAAACCTTGGAACCAACCCAACACTAAGTCAGCTCGAAGAACAATTTTCCACCACCAAGAAATGAAACAAAGATTTCAACTTTTATACGTAGATTCCACCCCAGAACCAAAAAGAATAACAATAAAGCAGATGCTGCTGGCGTGGTTGCACGGGATCGAGCTATTTTTCATGGAAGGAAGAAAGTGGCTTTACTGACTTATAAAGCCTTGCTTGCAAACACCCACATTCTGTTTCAGTTAAATGTCGGTATCTTTAAACTTTCTCTCTTTCCTTCCCCCAGAGGGAAAAAAATATACACACAAAAAAAAAATGCAACCCCCCCTTTTCTTTTTCTTTCTACTTTCCAAGAAAAAACGAGTAAAATAGGGTGAGGAAGTAGTGACAACTGGAAAAACATGTTGTAGCAGGCAAGTGTGAAATTGAGATGGACATACAACCTAAGCAGGAGACCAATTTCCGTCACAAACGAAGGGAATGAGTTTGATTATCTATCTCGTTGGATTATGACAAGAACAACTAGAAGATGAAAAGATGAAGGGAAATTGATTTAAGGAAAGAAACAAAGATGCAGACTTGGTGAAAGTATACAGATAAAAAAAAACGGGAGAGGGAGATGGTGGGAACAAAAAAAAAATTTTTGGAAAAAAAAAAAAAAAAAAAAAAAAAAAAAAAAACTGGTTGGGAGGTGAAATAAATAAAGAAATGTGAGTATGGGAATTGGTGAATGGAAAGGGACACGTGTTATAAGGGTTTGCATTTGTTTCTGGGATCGCAATGATGTCGACAACGATGCCTTGTTGTTTGTTTGGTTGAGAGAGAAAGTGCGCTGCAGCTTTGCATTGCTTTGCCTTGCACACCTCACACTGGACCACATTTTTTCTTCTTTCTCAACTCTACCCTCTTCTTCACTCAATTCAGTACTCCCTTTTTTAAATTTAATTAATACTATGCGTAGTTAAAATAATTATAACTAATTTATAGTCTGACTTTTAGTTAACTATTAATTTATGATTAAAAAAGTATAGATTGTTCCTTAATATTAATATTGAGATTACTTATATAATGTATTACAGATGATTTTATTTAAATAAAAAAGTATTATAATAATACGTAGGAAATTAATTACCAAAATATGTAATATATACAAATATTTTAGATAGTTGATCCACATGCTCGTAATTGTTATTTTATATCTATTATCAAGATATTTTTTTAAGTTTTTTAACTATTTTAATTAAATATTTATATGTACTTTAACTAGAGTTGATAGTTTAATATATAATATGTTTGTTTTAATTAATTAATCAAGTGATTAAGGCAATGCATGTTATAATTAAATTAAGGAATGACAAATGGTGATTTGAGGTGTTGCATCTAGAAAGCACGGTTGGATTTTAAAGTTGGACTCAGATATCTATTTTTCAGATTAAGAAAATGGGTCGTGAACTTAACAGGAGAGAGGGTGTTGAAGGTAATTTGCAAAATTCTCTTTTCTTTGCCTTATCAAATATAGAAATATATCTCCATAATACAAATATTTTTATATATGTAGTATTATATTATATTTTTAGATCTAACATAAATGTTTTTAATGTCAATATATTTTAAGATGACTTTATATACTTAAATATAATATTAATATATTTTTAGTAGTATCTTATCCTTTAAACAGAATGTTGTTCAAATTTATTTCTAAACATGATTAATTTCCTAAATATTTTTTCCTCACTCATCGAAAATCAAGGAAATCAAATGAATGTTTATCTATATTATTTTAGGCCTTTATTACAAATTTCCAAAATTGATTTACAATTATATTCTTATTCTCGATTGGGCTGCAAATGGTTCTTATATGAACTTGTACATGCATCTTTTAATAAATAACAAATACTTTTTGATTCTTTTAATTTTGGATGAAAATTGTAAATAGTTCCTTTTATAAATTTTGTATTAATTTAATACTCTGACTTCATAATTTGTGTATTTAATTTTTTTAACCAATTTTTTATTTGAAGTTTATCATAAAATGTGTTTGAAATGTCAAATAAACTTACAAAATTTTATTTGAAAAGATTAAATACATATATTTCTAAAGTTAGAAAATTAAATTAATCTAAATTTTATAAGAGATTAATTTCAATTTTCAGTAAAAATCAAGGAATCAAAATCTATTTAACCCAATAAAAGATTATATCCTTGCAGGCAACACATTATTGTTAAGCCTAAAAGTATTTTCTTTCGGCTTATGAATATATCTTTTCCATGAAATTTCTTTCTTCCATCATAATAAACTTGGAGTGTATATGACACTTCTTCAATGATTTTATTATTGACTTTTTGTAAAACAATACATGTTTCTTTGGAGTTGATAAAAAGAATACATCTTAATTTGGGAGAAAATGTTACGGGTTTTAGATATTTTAAAAAAGACAACAACCAGGTTAAGTTTTATACGAAATGCTAAATACTTATTGCACTAGATAGGTTAATAATTAAAATCCATTGGCATTAAATAATTCAATATAGAAATTGAATATATATTATCACTATATATAGTAAATACTCTCCAAAATAAAACAATAATTTACAAATTATAAAAAAAACCAACAACATAAAATTAATATTTTATCATAAAGTGTTAATTTTGATATACAAGAGCAAAAAGTTGAGTTTATTAAAAAAAATTATTTGCTTTACACTTAACAAGCAACAATTGAGGAAATAGGAGTTAACGGGAATTGAGTATCCCAAGCATAGTTAAATTCAATGGCGCCTTTCCAGATAGGTTGACCTGCACTAACAAGACAAACATCACCTGAGACTTGTAAGAGTGAAGGCTCAATTGCTTCAACAGTTTGAAATCATTTGCAATCTAATTGTACATTTGTTTGAACACATGCACACCAATTTGTGATATACACGGTCCATTGTGACTTTCCATTTACTGTACGTCCTGTTCTAGATTGGTTTACATGGATATCACTCAAAGAACACTGGCTATAACCTGAAATGATCATACACAACACAAATTATTTATAACAAAATTTTATAAACAGAAGATATATCTTTCAAGAGAAGATCTCACCTTGAGAAATGAGGACAAACAAAAGAATTATGACAAAAATCTTCATCATTTCTAATAACAAATAAAAGTTTCACTTCTTCAATATTTGCACACAAAGAATAATATTACATGGTGTTATTTATAGGTGTATTTGAATTAATCTCACTACCTTAATAAATTAAATTTCATTTGAAATCAGACACAATAAGAGAATGAAATCAAAATTGAATCATACGTTACAAAAGAATACGAATTTTATTAGAAGAAAAATACATTTTCAAGTATATACATGAGTATATAAATACGTTAAAAATAGGAAGAAATAATAATGAGATAAAGTGTTTTAATTTTAGATTATAACACGTGGATTACATAGGATTGACATTTGATAAATGTTAGATGTCTTTAATTTTCTAAAAATGAAATATTTAATCTTTTTCTTCAATCTCTACAGAATTTATATGTTTATGTGTTAATCAATTTTGTATCTTATGTATAAAAAAATAATATATTTTTACTAATAACAATAAAATATCTTTGAAATTTCAAAATAATGATTTTTAACTAACGTATATTTATTAAAAATGTAATTATTTAATAGAATTAAAATAACGTTTGTAATGCGTTCCTCGTCATAAACTTATTAATATATATTTTACAACGTTAAATTTATAAAACTGTTACATTATATAAAGGTATTAATTCAATTCATAAATATAATAGTTAATGTTTTTTTATAAATATGTATTTAGCTAAAAACAGCTGTAATTTTGAAATTGATGAAATAATAATATAGCAAAAACAAAAATACTACTGCATGGCTTATTTGAACACCAAACAAGTGACTCAAATCTAAGCCTACTGTGAAAACTTAAATACATGTTCAGTGATAAGTGTTGATGTATAAAGATTATAACTTATATAAAGTTCATAATAATTCGACAGGGTATAAAATTTTCTAAGGTTGGATAAATGCCTTTCAAATATGAAGAAGCAAAAAAAAAAAGGTTGTTTTTGGTAATCAAATATTGAGAAGACTGATTATTACCTATATATAAATCATTTTATATACTAATTTACAATTTGAGAAAAATGTGATGCACTTGAGGCCAATAATAAAGATGAGGAAGCACGTGATTGCATGAGTAATCATGGTTCCCTCCCTCCAATTATATTACTAATACGCAGCTACAACCTATTCATCTAACGTCTAAATAGGTATCCAATGCTCAATAAGTGAGATTAAGTTTAATCAAATTTCACAAGTACCAATACCCTTAATTAACATCCCTATAGCTACTAGATCTGAAATAGGAAGAAACAAATTACAGTGTTGGATCAAAATGAACCAACTCTTCCTCGCCACCAACCTTGTCTTTTTCTCATTACTTTTTATCTCATTGAAAAATATTCCCTTTCAAATTAATATGATTTTTTCTTTCATATCCATCAAAGTTCTCTGGTGCATAATCTGTAAACAGAAGTATACTGTTACAAGGGTGACACATTAACCCAAGTAGTAGGCCATTAGTACTTATCACAGTTTCTGTTGAGTAGCCAAACCTTTAAAAGAAATTAAAATGATTATACCATCCACTTGCATGAACACTTCAGAAGGAATTATCACTTGAATATCTTAAACTGTTCCACTTATTATTATTTATTAAACCAATATTTAATGCATTTCAACTTCATTTTTAACAGCAATACATTTTCATAGGTGAAACTGTTAAAGTTGTCAAATTTATACTATAAAAACAGGTGCTGGAGAATTAAGGATGTCAGAAAGTTGGGGAAAAGAAGTGAATCCGTAGCTTCATGGTATTTGAGAGCGTTTAAGGATATGGTTGAGTTGAGTCGTTGTTAGAGTGGGGCATTTTTTATGTGGCTAGTGTGATGAAACCAGTTGGGGGTGACAATGAAACATATGCATTTAAGATGCCTTTTCTTGAGCCATGGATAATATATCTTAGAATTTGGATTAAAAGTAGTAGTTGGGGAGAAAAGCTGTATCATTGGGTTGTTCTCTGCAACTTTCTGAAAGTGACTTTCAGATTGTATGGTTATCATAAAACAACAAATTGCCAACTTGGCAAACTCATCGCTTTGTGTTGTAGCATCATGCAACAGTGTGAATTTAAGCACATCAATTCAACCCTCTAATTTCTTTATTATCTTAAACATCGCTGTCCATTATGTTTCCATGTTCCATTTCGCCCATCCAAAACTTGTACTAATATATACTCTTCACATGCGAAAACTTTTATTTTTGTTCACATTCAAATTATGTATTTCACAATTCCATTTAATCCTTTATTTCAACGAACATTATTCAAAACCTTGTTAGTCATGTTACAGATAATTAGTGTTGTTTTTGCCAGATTCAACACTAGATGTTATATTATGTTTTCTTAATGTTAATGATGTTAGGAACAAGACAATAAAAGAAAGAATAAGAAAAGAAAAATAAATAATATAAGAATTTAACATGATTTGACATATAATGTGTATGTGTATATCTACGACTAAGTTAGAAGAGGGATAAAGTTAAAGCGAGAGAAGAGCATGTTCCAATAATTATGAAGAAACAAAGTGTTGTAGAATTGGAAGGACACATTCTCCAAGTTGAATATACTATTAATCCTTGCCAACCTTCAACACCCTGAGATCTTAGTCTTGGATCACTGCTCGTGCTTTTGTTTTGTTTTTTTCTTTTCTTCTCCACCTTTTTTTTTGTTTCAAAGTTGGTACTTTTTTGTCGTGTGTATATTTCGATGTTCATGCTTTAAGAAAGAAAAATGTAATGGATAAGGCTTTAAAAGGATGGGCCTTTTATGGGCCCAGAGTGAGAGGCCAGTTTGGTAAACGTACAGGGAACACACAACCACTGCTTCGCACTCCTTGGTCCTACCCTTTTAAATACCATATATCCACTGAACAGTACAGATCAGAAAACCGATCCCACTTTTGTTTAGCGGTGAGAGAGAAAAATAGAGGGAGAAACAAAATTCATAGGTTAAAAATCAAGTAAAAAGGATGTTTGGTTGAAGAAAATTAAACCCAAACTAAAGTGATAAGGTTTGAGTTGAAAGAAAATATATCTATACATTTTTATGTAGAAAAGCTATTTTACCCTTTTTTATTTATTTATTAAATTGTGTTACAATTAAATAAATAATGACAACGTCGTACCAGTTCCACTAGCAACCCAGACGCAAGCACGCAAATAAAAGAAAATGCAGTGAAGAGGAAGGAGAAAACAATGTTTTTTTGAAAATTTTAAGAGTTTAACTTAGTTTGGGAAGTAAATGTTGGGAGTGTTCAAATTTTGACATTCTAAAAAACATACTTTTGGAATGTGTTGAAATTTTAACGCACTTTGGAAAGTTCTTTATAGAAATCAAATTTAAAAGAAAAAAAAAATCAGAAATTGTGCTAAGTAATAATAAAAATTTGTCCCGTTTGTTAATGAAGTCACTTGTTTGGTTGAAAGGTAAATTTTTCCTAAGAGAGAAGCATGATTACTCCAAATAATGTAAAGGTTTTTGTCCTTCAAATCAGTTACTGTCTCTTCTGTTTTCCAAAAACTGGCTTCCTAAAACTCCAATCTTGAATGCCAAAATTTTAACATTTTCAGAGAAGTATTTTTGAAATGGGTTAAAGTTCTAATATTTAAAAAAACATAACTTTCAAGCAAATGTGTTAAAATTATAAATTTTGGAAAAATGAATTTCTGACAGTGTTAGAATTTTAGCCTTCTACTTTGAAATATACTTTTCAACTAATAATAAAACAGTGTATGATAAAATTAGATGGTCCGGACAAAGGATAAATGTGAGATTTCAAAATTTATGGGGTGCAGGAACAAAAGCCCTGATTTAATTGAGCTTAAACCAGCAAGGCCCAATTTTTAAATTTGCTTAGGAATGGTTCAGTAAAATGGGCCAAGAAATGAAAGCCCAATTCTTATCATTACGGCCATTTCTTCTTCTCGCACCTCCATAATTTCAACCTGCACTTCCATAAATTTTTGTATTCGAGAGTTAATAATCTAAAATATAACTTTTTATATTTCAAATAACAAGAAACTGTCCAAATTCAGCCCATCCGTATTTAATTATTGAATTTTACACACATAATATATATATATATATATATATATATTATATTTTTTAAACTTAATTAAAATTAAAATTTTTGTTTAAGACTGATTTTAATTTAGCACTTAAAATAATTTTTTATATAAATATTATCATTTAATTTTTGTATTCACTTATTTTGTTCTTTCAATTTCTTCCAACTGATTTGTTTTAATACGTAGAGTTGTCAATTTAATCTAATCCATAGGGTTTGGTCCTGATCCACATGGGTTGAGACTAAAAGAACCCACAAGACGAGAAATCTCCCAATTAAAAAAATTCACGAGATCAAAAAGTTCATAAAAGTACTAAGGCTCAAAGTAAATCTATGAACTTTTATTTTAAACATGAAAAATATATTATTATTTTTAAATATATCATTAAAGTTTAAATTTATGACAGCCTTATGAGTCTGATCGTACTCAGTCGTGGGCCCAAGCTAGAGTTGTTGATTTGGGTCAGTCCGTCTCAGTCATTGGTCCGGTCCGACAAGTCTTGTTCGTAAGTTTAGACCAAACTATCACGAGTGTTGGTCCATTCGTCTCAACAATGAACCCAAGACTAACAGTTTCAGCCGTGGACACGGATTGGACCATCTCGATTGTCGTCTTGGCCGGGACGAACCCTTTAATGATTGTTAAATGTTGCTACATAAAATTGTTTTAGTGTGTTCTTTTATAGGTGCAGCAACATAACAATGAAATTGATAAAAAGAAAATAGATTAAAATTTGATATGGATGATAATAAGATGATTCCATTATGTTGTATTGATTTTGTTTAACATACAAGCTTACACTAGCGATTAAGGCGACTATACCTTCAGTAGGATGTAAGTGGCAACACTGATACCAGTTTTTTGAGATTCACCAGTGCTTATTTGGCAAAGTTCTTTGTTAAAACAGATCAAGAAGAGCATAGACATGAAAAATTAATGGTTCTACGACATATTGCATTAGAGAAAAATATTTCTTTAAAAACTAATTCTTTGATGACACAAATTATTTCTATTTAATCTCTTAAATACTTTTTTTTAATTTAAATAATTACCCATAATAAATGAAATCACTTACAGAATAAAAATTATAATAAAATTATAAATTTATTTAATTTTGTAATTATTTGTTATGGAAATTTAACAATTTAATAATTTTTTAATATATATATTTTTTTATGAAGAAAAAGATTTTGTAGTAGAAGAAGACCTTGTAGAAGAGGGAGAAGTAGAAAAAGCACGAAGACCTATTAGTTAGAAGAAGAAGAAGATGACCTCGAATCTTAATCCCAACTAATGTTTTTTCAATGCAAGAAAAACAAGCATTGTTTTTGTTTGTTACAAAAGCATGCCTGTCCATCTTGTCTTACATGGACATTGACTGTTGGTGCTTTAAGAAAGCAACATTGTTCTCTCCCAACACATAACGTGTCTCACGCTTCTCTTTACCCAAATCTAACCTTGCTTTGCCGTTTTTTTTTTTTTTTTTTGTTAAAAATGAACAGCTTCTCCTCTCACAACACAAGAATATTTCAGTACGTTAAATCGAGACAAAAAATTTAAATTTATTAACATCCATTTCAATCTAAGAGACCGTTACACGTCAAGTGACACTGTAAATGATTTCTCGTATCACAGAAGAGTGAATACCATAACCAAGATAAAATGAAATTATATTTAAGGAGACTTAAATAGAGAAGCAAAACTTTGATATGGGGCAAAAGTGAAGTGAGTGGTACGATGAAATTGGTTTAATAGATCAGATCATTCGGGAATGGTGAGGAGGAGAGGACGCCAATATTTCTTTTTCAACAACGACCTGCAACGAAAACCGGTCCAAGGCGAGTTCGTTGAACCGGGTTCGCTACTCCAAGAATGCGGAACCGCAACGGAAGCCAACATTGGAGTAGTTTCGTGATCGTGATCGTGATCGTGCACCTGCTCCTCTCGTGGCGGCGAGGACACAAAGAGGTCCTTCAGGGAGTGTCTCCGCATGGGATCCTTCTCCAAGGCCCGCCGAGGTGACCGGTTCAGGCTAAGAAGAGTGCGCAGGGAAGTTTTGGGCCGCCGGAACTGAACCAACGGGCTCGTCCTTGGGCTTTGGGTCGGGCTTTGCCCCACTCCACACGGCGTTGCGAACAGTCTGAACTTCTGCAATGCAGCCATGTATTGAGTTATTTCTCCACGCTTCCTCACTCTGTTCTCTGCTCTATTAAAAGAGGGTTAAAGTGAGTTTGAATTTGAATATTGATAATTGTGAGGGGACAAAGGTGATTGATTGCTCCTAACAAGCATGGGATCTATTTTGGGAATGGTTGTATCTTTTCTTCCACACACATTCATTACTTCTCTTTAATTCTTCCTTTGATACTTTGGACTAAAAAGCACTATGACCGATGCCAGGACCATGGAAATGGAATCGCAAGTAGGCCCAACCATTTTCCGATCTCGTTTTTTTTCTTTTCAATAAAATAAAACGAAATTGTTGCACCAACCGGATCTCGCGACCTTTAAGAACAAATGTACCCTCCACAGAAACAAAGAACAAATGTACTACAGTACAACGTCACGCGCGTTACTAACAAATAGTTACATTGATTTGACTGATAAATAGCGAATTATGTGACGTAGATTACAGAATTTTTCTTCTCCCTTCGATTTTTCTTTACTTTTTTTTCCGCAGTCCTTGTCTCTTTGAAATTCGGAATCAATCATTAGTGTAATGGAACTAGGAGCATCGAGAGTACAAAAAAGGCTCGGTAATATATTCTTAATTTTTTCCAAAACGTGAAAAACTGTTGCTATTATTAGACGGAAAGTGGTTAACTACTGACATTGGGAGTGGTAGATTCCCTTTCCCATTTCTCAATGAAGGACCTTGGCGAAGAAAGCTTATTACTCATCAAAATTTCAATTTGACCCGAACTCCGTGAAGCTGAAGGTGGTGGTTGCACTTCTTCCCTGAGGATAGACGAGATAACATTACCAGCATGATCTCCTTTCTCTGGATTCTCAGACTCATAATTCCCATTTTGGATTTTCTGGAGGGCTTCCAGAACTTGGTCCATAGAAGGCCTTAATTCATTGTCTCCCTGCACACACCGGAAGGCCAATTCTGCCACTGAAGTCACCATCCTTTTAACTACTTGGTCTGTCTCAAACCCAAAGGATGGGTCTACAAGCTCACTAAGCTTTCCTTTTTGAATCCTCTTCATGAAAAAAATTGCTAAGTTAACTTCATCCCTTTCCCTGGCTGCATCAACTGCTGGCATGGATGATATTAGTTCCATTAGCACAACCCCAAAGCTATACACATCACTCTTATCTGTGAGCCTGTAACATTGAAAATATTCAGGATCAAGATACCCCGGAGATCCCTGTGGAGCTGTGGACACGTGACTTACATCACTGGGGAACAATCTTGAAAGCCCAAAATCTGCTACCTTAACGGAAAAATTAATGTCAAGTAGAACGTTATTGGTCTTCACATCACGGTGAATGATGTTAGAAGAATGGAGATAGGAGAGTGCAGTAGCAGTGTCTATGGCAATTTGCATTCGAATAGGCCATGTCAGCAAAGCAACTCTTGCTAATTCACCGTGGAGATGGCTAGCAACTGTGCCATTTGGAATGTATTCATACACAAGCAACAGCTCCTGGCCGTGACGTGAAGTGCAGCCATAGAGGGACACAAGATTTCTGTGGCGCAAGCGAGTAAGGATCTCAATTTCATTCATAAACTGTTCCACTCTCTTGTAATTGTGCTCAAATAGATGTTTGATTGCAACTTCCCTTCCATCTCTCAGTGTCCCTGGTTTTTTATAGACAAATGCTTAAGCGAATTAATAAGATGAAAAGTGATTGTATCGCTGCAGTGGAAATGAGGTGTGTAGTGTAGTGTAGTGTATGCTGACCGTGGTAAACAATGCCAAAGCCTCCATCTCCGAGCTTTCTAGTGGAGTCAAAATTGTTAGTTGCTTCTTGAAGTTCCTTATAGGAGAAGATGGGTACCCCAAAGAAGATCATGTCACTCTCTGTGTCTGGATTTTGGAAGGAATCACCGTAAGTGTTTCTCGATTGAACATACTTCTGTTTGAAGTAGCGTAACGTGAAGAACAACCCAAATATCAGCCATGGTCCAAGACCGATTCCTTCAAAGATTGCGACGTTAATTAGTTTCACAACAAACAGAGACTCGAATTAAAGTCTTCTTTTTAATGTCAACCACTGAATGAACCAGAGAGGAGACTGCGGGGAGAGAGGGACAAAAATTACTTCAATATTTCTAAAATACTTTTGAGATGGTTGACAAATTAATGTGTCTGTGATATAACATATTAAATATAATATATTAAAGATTCAATTAAGTTGTATGTTTTTTATAATTTTTTATGTTTTCAATTTATTACGTGTATTAAAAGTATTCATAATTTTATAATTTTGACTTATAATATATTAGTTACAATATGATTTTATCTGAATAACAAATTTTATAATCTTTGTACACTTTTTAGTAGTGAAGATAAATAAGTAAGATTACAGCTCAAAAATAAAAACCATGTCAGTCGTTTAAAAAATATAATCATTAAAGACTAGGTTAAAAAATAGAATTTTTTTGAGTAATCTATAGATTAAAAATTTAATAGTGATTCAATTGAAAATACTTATATCGAGATGAACTTGAATCTTAATTAAGTTTTTTTTTTATTAAAGTTGTATAAAAAAGTGTCACGTGTACTAATAATATATTTTAAGAAAATACTTTTAATTATTTAGGTTAAGGTATTAATTAATAATTTAAAGAAACTTAGTGATGACGAAATCAATATCCTATTTGATCTAATTTAAAGAAACTTGTGGGAAAAAATCCTCAATATGGCTTTCTAAAATTTTGTACGGGGACGTGAATTACCTATCAGATCTTATGTTAAATTTGTGTCACTTCAGTTTCCTTGGAGAAAACTAGAATGTAATGTTAAACTTGGTGCCTAGGGAAAGTATGAAATTGTGAATAATTCTAAAACACTATAACTTTTTTGTAACATGTATCGAGTTTTGGAATGTTTTATAAATGTTAAATTTATTTTCTCTATAAAATATTAAAAGAACTTGTAAGAGAATATGCCATAATCATAAAACATATACGCATGGGACAACGTTTGGCTGTTGAGAAATTGATTCTCCCTAAGTTTTCACTTTAT
>Ga0214544_1005836_pt1 | contig 23431 bp, 15 predicted proteins | sample CNSS3metaG_FD_160074 | JGI IMG/M metagenome (GOLD analysis project Ga0214544, IMG submission 160074) | Root nodule microbial communities from cowpea collected in UCLA plant growth center, Los Angeles, California, USA - CNSS3 | ecosystem: Host-associated > Plants > Roots > Nodule | place: USA...
TATAATTTTATTTACTAATTTTACAAATATTATTATAAAATTTTAAATAAAATAAAAAAATAGGCCAAAAAAATTAACAAAAAAATAGTCTAAGACTAAAACTATAATGACATTTATAAATTAATATAAGTAATTCTATACATACAATGAACAAATATATACATACAACGAAAAACTAACCTCTTCTAATTGAAAGACAAACTTTGAGAGGAAGTCTAGGGTCTCCGCACACTGCTGGCCAAATGGGAACGAAGAGCAAGTGGGACGAATCTCAAAACGCTGCAAATGGGGATGAAAACGGAAAATAATCAGTTCAAAACGCGTAAAATCAACCCATAATCAAACCCCAACAAGTTTGATGGCGAAAACCTTTCGAAACTCACCTGGAAGGGGTCGGAAATGGCGTCGCTGGCGGGAACTCTCGCGGAAACGATGAACAGCGCGAGGGTTTCTCCGTTTCACGCAAAGATAAACTGAAACTTAACGTCAGGGGTGTTATGTCCGACGTTAAGTGACGTCGGGGGTGGGAGGGGCCGACGTAAAGGGACGTCTGGCACGCGCTGGTCCGACGTCAAGGGACGTCTGTCGAGCTGGGGGTCGACGTCCTTTTTTGAGTGACGTCGGGGTATTTTTTAACAGACGTTAAGTAACGTCTGCCCGCTCCATGTCAGACGTTAAAAATGTCTCGTTATTTACAAAAATGCCACCGCTCATTTTTAACGTTGGGCTTTTTTTAGGCAGACGCTATTGGGGTGACGTTAAAGGCCTTTTTTGTGTTAGTGGAAGTAGGCCTTGTCCAAGTTTCTTGATAGAATGCTTACACGCAAAATTGCATGATAATATTGTTCTCATAGATTTTAGACACTAATTCAAATTTGTATTTTAATTTTAAGTACGTAGTGCAGGCTTTGACTGCACGAAAATATTAGCCTTTAAAAATGCAATGGAACTTTTGAAATTATTAGCAAAGCAAAGGTTCTGGTTTTTTCTTAATCGAAGCCTATATTTTGTCTATCTAAGTATAAGCTTCGATTCTTTGAATAAACCGGAGACTATATTCAAATAGTTATAGTATAGATTCCGGTTTTACAAAAAAATGAAGGTTATACCCATTTATATACACTACAAGAAAATTCTTAATTATTTACGAAAATTTATCTACGAAATATTTTTCGTAAATAAATTAATTTTATCTACCAAAATTTGGCGTAGATAAAATTAAAATTCATAGATAACAAAAAAAAAGTTATATACAAAAATTTTGTCGGTAAACATAATAAGCTTTAACAGAATTTTTTCATACGAAATTTTACCTACAAAATTTGACGTAGAAAGTAAATTTTATAAAAAACAATATAAAAATTATTTAAAAAGTAGTTACTTACGAAAGATTTTTGTATGTAAAAATTATATATATTTTTATTAATTTTCTTTTTAAGTTATAGTTTAACACTTGAAATAAGCAAACATGACCTTGAATTGCAAAAACTATTTTTCTAAGTTAGCCTTCGCTGCAAACTTGACCTTCACTGCAACTTCCTCCGCTGGAAATGTGACCATTAGTGAAACGCTCACCTCGACCTTCAACTTCGAAGCTCACTATATCGTACACTGTCGGCAAGAACACAACTGAGGTTTGTCGAAGGCAAAGTGTCCTAACGAGGTTAAGTTCGTTGGCAGTTAAGCAAAGCAAAGCATCCTATGTCCGACTATAACTAGGTTGACATCCACGAAACAGAACCCCCTTCACAAACTAGAAAGAAGCACAATGGGGAAGGATTCATAAACCCTTCGTGAATTGGTTTTTTTGGTCGTAAGTGATGATTTACGGTTTTACAATTTGGGTTTTTTTGGATAGTTTTCTCGAATCCCCACCTTTTCCAATCTAATTAATCTTCTATTTTCAACCATCTAATACATGAGGATGCATGATGATGGAGAAATTGGTGATCGAGCTTGATGATGGAGAAATTGGTGACCGAGCTTGATATGTGTAAGTTGGTCTCTATTCGGATGTATATATGTATTAATGTTTTTTTAGGGCTTTCCTTTATTTGTAGCTTTGTTTTAAAGTAGATTGATATTAATGTCAATTTAGAGTGAATGTGATAGGCGAACCTCAGCGAATCTTCGGTGGAAACTCCTTGCAAGGTCGTCAGTCGTCAAACGTTCGGTGAAAATCCACCAAATCGGCAGTGGAAGACGGAGTTCCAGTGGGGAACTCTCACTGAAATGGTAACTCGACGAGGTTAAAAACCTATTCTAGGGTTAGGGTTGAGCTGAGACGAAAGGGGAAATAACACTCTCATTCATCAAAGCTATCGATTACAACTAGCAGCCTGCCTTTTATAGATGAAGGCAACGGTAAAACAGAAAAGAAGAAAAGAGAATGTCGTCTAACATAAATCCTAATGATAAAGGTGAGAAAATGCTTGAGGCTAACAAACGTGAAGCTGATGGAAGAAACACGTGAATGAAACGAGCTAAGGGAAGAAACATGTGAATGAAGAAAGCTCGCGTGAAGGAAGAGAGCTTGCGCACAATCAAGAGGGTTTGAATGAAACCCTAGCAGAGGGTTGGCCTTCGTAAAAGAGGAAGGCTAGGGCTGCACGTTGGGTGTGTTGGCGACAAAGGGTTGTTGTGCGTGAGAACCCTAGCAGATCACTTGTGTGGCTCGCGTCCCTTCAATCAACACTTGGGCTGGACTTATTTGATGGCCTGAAGTACACGTGCTGGTGCTGAAACATTGGAGGTGTACGAAGGAACCCTAGCAACAGCTCTCCACGCGTGGTGTGTAGAAAACAAGAATTAGAAAGAATTGGGCTGCACACGAGGCCCATTCAGGAGATGTTGGACACGTGTATGAAGGAATTGGCGGCCCAAATAAAATGCTGCTACGTAGTTGGTCTAACACGTTCCCATTCCACACTTCATCAAATGCTTCAATTTGAATAGTTTGGCTGCAATTAGTAAACCAACCCAATTAGACAACTTTTATTTAATTAAAAGAAAAATAAAAGAAAATAAAAGAATAGCCTAGGCATTGGCTAATGCTATGAAAAGCCTCTTAGGGTGATATTCATCAGAATGAGTGTGGTAGACTTGTAAGGTTTGAATATGGTGAATATTGCATAGTGTTGGTGATGTGATCCCAACAAGGCTTATAGCTTGAGCAACGCCTAGGCCCAAATCATGCTCAAGGCCCAATCCATGGCCTACATGCATATCAAGCCCAAGCCCATCAAGAGGCCCAATAAAAAAGGGGCATACTTAAAATGATCCAATTGGGCTTCATCCAAGATGGCCCAAATCCACATGGGCTTCTCACACTCTTCACATGGGCCAAAGAAGATGTGAAGATTTGAAGAGGTGTATGGAAGAGCAATAGAATAGCAATAAGATTGGCTTATTGTTTAGGCCTTGTTTTCTAGAATAATAAGTCAAACAATGTGTAGTTGAATTGATAAAATTGGGCTTGACTAAGCCCAATAGGAGATTTGGCCATGAGCTATCAAAAGAGCCAAGGTGGACTAAGTGGAAGTCAACACTTCTTCCTACACCTCATGGATCCAAAGCATCCAAGGGTTAGGAATGCTTCCTCCTTTTCCAAGGCATCATCCAATGGCCAAGATCAAGCCTTCTTCTCCAAGCTACCATCAAAGGCCAAGATGCTTTCTCCTTCTCATCCAAGGGTCAAGATTCCTCATGTGTAATGGCTTGAGTATAAAAGCCTTAATTTTTCAGCATTGTACTCACTCTTGAACTTTTGTGCAATAGACACTTTGAGTTGAGAATACTCCTCACTATTGCCACTTGAGAGTCATCTTTAGAGAACTTACTCTTTTTACCTCTAGCCCCCTTCCTAATCTAGAGCTACCTCTAAATCGCTCACCCTTTCACCTATCCATTGCAAGCAAGAGCCTACAAACTTGCCTTCCATTCTTCCATGCTTCCTTCATCATTTCCACTGCACTTGGAGCTTTATGTCTCCACCAAGCTCCATCAGTTGGTTTCTGTTTTCAAACGATGTTATATTTATGATCCTTCCCATGTTGTTCTTGTTGTAATACTATCCATCTTGAATGAAAATAACAAAAGAAAAGAGAAAAAGTAAGGAAAAATAACGCTGAAGCTTCTGTTTTGTTGTAGAATATTTTTTGAGAATATACAGAGTACAACATTTGAAAGACCACTTACTAGTGGTGTTGGTTATGCTTTGAAAGTTCTTCATTCTGATAGGACTTTTGAAATTATTAGCAAAGTATAGGTTCTGGTTTTTTCTTAATTGAAGCCTATATTTTGACTATCTAAGTATAAGTTTCGATTCTTTGTATAAATTGGAGACTATATTCAAACAGTCATAGTATAGATTCCGATTTTACATAAAACTGAAGGCTATACCAATTTATATAGGGTAATTTGTGAATTTTACTTCTTCGCGAAAAATTTTATTGCATTGCACAACTAAAAAACTTGATGTTCTTCTTCTTTGCAGCTACACAACTCACATATTCCTCCATAATTTACTTCGTTGCTGTAGAACTCGTCGCAAAATCTTCATCACCATAGTTGCAAGGTCCGTCATTGAGGTTGGTTTATCTTTTCCCTCTTTTTATTGAAGTTTTTATTTATCTCTGCCATTATATAACTCTAAAATGTGACCTGTGGTGCTGCCATTGGAATCTAGGTTTCCTTCCATTGTCACTGTGACACATTTAGAGCGCTATGTGGTGACCTATTGTTGCATAAGGGCTTTCACTCTTGCTTCTAGGTTCCTCTTCGCCACTATTTTGGCCTTAAAAATTTTGTATGATTTTTATTTATTATTTGAAATATTTCTTTTTTAATATATTTTTATGTTCAATATGTTAACTTATTTATTAATTTATTATTATTTTGAAAACACTATATATATATTTTAAATGGTTGAGAGTACTAGCTCAAATGGTTAAGAGTACTTTGAATGTGTGAAAGGACTTGGGTTCGAGTCCTATGTGTGTCCATGTTGTGTGTTATTTTAAATGTGTACAATTATTTTATTGATATATTTGAGAGTGAAATGTGACAATGAAATCCTAAAATATTGGGGATTATCACAAATGTGTTTTAGTTGAATTAGTTGTGCAATTGCCTTGTGATTGAGGGGTTGTGGGTTCAACCCTTGTTGAGAACAAATTAGCCCTTTATTTTTGTTAAAATGCTTGTGGTCTGAATGTGAAAGGGTGGGAAAAACCCTAGAACTCTTGGGCAGCCAAGGGAGGGGAAAGACAACAGCCATAATGAGATATGAAAGACAATTATACTTAATTAAAAGCCTTTTTCGTTTTTTTAACCATAATTAAGAACCATATAAAAAGGGAAATTTGAGTAATTAGAAGGGTTTTGGTGAAGTCTGAAACCTAGAGTGAAAGAGGAGCACGAGTTTGGGGTGCCAAGGGGAGTCAGAGAGAACCAAGAAATCTGAGTTTTGGAGAGCAAAAGGGAATTATTGGTGGTAGTGCAAAGTTAAGGTTAAAAGACCCAATTGAGCAAGGAATTTCAGGTTAGGGGAGTTCTCTTGCTTGTTTTTATGATAGTGAATTTCGTATACTTTGAGATGCATGTATAAACTGTGTTTGATCATGAATTTTCGTGCTTCTCCTGGTATGAATCAGTGGTGAAATTGTTGCTATGTGGTTGGGGTCCATTTGTTATCCATTGTATGGGAATTTTGGGGTAATTGTTGTACTGTTGGTGTTAAGGGTCTGTTTTCGCAATTGGAGTGACTAATTTGATGTTCAAATGATGCACAAAATGTTGAACCTGTTGTGTATTGCTAGACATATTTGAATGGGGTTCTGGGTTTTTGGGTAAAGGTTTCTGCGTGTATGATAGGGAGAGTATTTGTTATTCTCGCTCGAGCTAAACAGGCTCGCCTAGGCGAGAATAGCAGAAACGAAATTTTGGGTATGTTTGCACATCTCGCTCAAGCGAGAGCTGCTCGCCTAGGCGAGGATTCGTGAAAACGTGAGGTTATGCTCGAGGGTCTCGCTCAGGCGAGGAGCCCAAGTTTTGAGTGACAGAGTACCTCGCTCAAGCGAGAGGTACTCGCCTAAGCGAGAAATCGGGGTTGATGCATGTGTGTTCTGATGTCTCGCCGCCTAGGCGAGTGTTGTTGTGTTGAGCGAAGGGGGATCTCGCCCAAGTGAGATGAGCTCGCCTAAGCGAGCCTTCACACGTGAACCCTGGTAGCACGCTCGGTCAAGCGAGGAAGCTTAGCTTAAGCGAGACAGGCCTGGTCGCTTAAGCTAAGGCTTTTAGCCCAAGCGAGTTTAGTGCAGTTTATGTGTAATGATTGTACTCTTTGATGAAACGTGGATCAGGAGATGCTGTGCCATGAGCGGGTAGGTTCATGGATGGTGGATAACATGTGATGGTATGAGCGGGGAGGTTCATACTCGATTACTCTCCTGTGGGGATACGAGCGAGGTAGGTTCGTATGTTTCGTGCTCACAGTTGAGAGATGCTGCGTGCGGGAAGGTACGTAGCTTGAGGATCACATGTGTTGGACTACGGGCGAGTAGGTCCGTAGAGTAGGACTACGAACGGGAAGGTTCGTAGAGGCAGGACCACGAGCGGGCAGGTTCGTTTGAGCATCATGAAATCCTGAGTCCATGGCTAACCTTGTTGTATGTTAGAGGTTGAAAAGCCTTGGGGTGTGTTGTGAATGTAACCACGGTCTATCTGTGATAATAGGATTGGGTGTTTTGAATGGGGTTTTGGGTTTTTGGGTAAAGGTTTCTGCGTGTACGATAGGGAGAGTATTTGTTATTCTTGCTCGAGCTAAACAGGCTCGCCTAGGCGAGAATAGCAGAAACGAAATTTTGGGTTATGTTTGCACATCTCGCTCAAGCGAGAGCTGCTTGCCTAGGCGAGGATTCGTGAAAACGTGAGGTTATGCTCGAGGGTCTCGCTCAGGCGAGGAGCCCAAGTTTTGAGCGACAGAGTACCTCGCTTAGGCGAGAGGTACTCGCCTAGGCGAGAAATCGGGGTTGATGCATGTGTGTTCTGATGTCTCGCCGCCTAGGCGAGTGTTGTTGTGTTGAGCGAAGGAGGATCTCGCCCAAGTGAGATGAGCTCGCCTAAGCGAGCCTTCACACGTGAACCCTGGTAGCACGCTCGGTCAAGCGAGGAAGCTTAGCTTAAGCGAGACAGGCCTAGTCGCTTAAGCTAAGGCTTTTAGCCCAAGCGAGTTTAGTGCAGTTTATGTGTAATGATTGTACTCTTTGATGAAACGTGGATCAGGAGATGCTGTGCCATGAGCGGTTAGGTTCATGGATGGTGGATAACATGTGATGGTATGAGCGGGGAGGTTCATACTCGATTACTCTCCTGTGGGGATACGAGCGAGGTAGGTTCGTATGTTCCGTGCTCACAGTTGAGAGATGCTGCGTGCGGGGAGGTACGTAGCTTGAGGATCACATGTGTTGGACTACGGGCGAGTAGGTCCGTAGAGTAGGACTACGAGCGGGAAGGTTCGTAGAGGCAGGACCACGAGCGGGCAGGTTCGTTTGAGCATCATGAAATCCTGAGTCCATGGCTAACCTTGTTGTATGTTAGAGGTTGAAAAGCCTTGGGGTGTGTTGTGAATGTAACCACGGTCTATCTATGATAATAGGATTGGGTGTTTTATATTATTTAATTTATGTGATTTCTTATATTATTGAACTCACCCTTTCTGGTTGTGTTTGGCGATGATCGTGTAACTCGTTACACGGAAGCAGATGATAATACAGATGATGCTTATGGGTGCTTAAACTTGTAAAATATGCTTTACTAGTGTAGCGCTTGGCGACGAGGATAGTACCGCCAAGCGAGAGCTATAAATAGACAGGTCCCAGGAGCGCTTGGTGCTTGGCGACGTGGGAGTACCGCCAAGCGGTCTGGAGCAAAGTTTCGCTTGGCTATGCTAGGCGATAATGTAGGGGCAGAGGCTCTTTATGAAGGGTTTTGCATATAGTGGTTGTAATGGTTTGGTATGGGATATGCTTGGATTAAATAACCAGTAGGGAGGTTGGCAATGGAGTTGGAAATAGGTGATCAATGCGGGTGAGGAGGTCTGTATTAGTTGTACTCTTGTGTGGGGAGGTTCGTATGTTCCATGCTCACACTTGAGGCTATTATGAGCGGGGAGGTTCACAGAAGGTGTTCATGAATGTTGGACTACGAGCAAGGAGGTTCGTAGAGTTTGACTACGAGCACAGATGTTCATAGAGTTGGACCATGAGTGAGCAGTTCGTGGAAGCATGATAATCCCTAAGACCAAAGTTGGGTGCACATTCTTCTCATATAGGTTATGAGATAGGGATGACATGATACAAAGGAATCTATGAATAAGAAAATGGCTAAATTACTTTGGGGTGGGTGTAATTATCATTATTTATGTATGATTATTTATTTTAGCTCACCCTTTCTGTTTGTGTTTGGCGATGATCGTATGACTTGTCACACGGGAGCAAATGTGAATCTAGGTGAGGACATTGATGCTTAGTGGCGGAACTGGGCTAGTTATGGTGATTACTTTATGACTTGTTTTCAAAAAATTTGTAATTTTCCTTTATTTGGCTTTTGAATTATGGAAGGTAATAAGGCCTTTGAGGTGTATTTCTATTTCTCACGATATAGTTTTAAAATTTTCCAGCGCTTGGGAACCATATGCACTATTGAATTCCACATTTTAAATAAAAGTTGCTTTATCAAGTAATATCCGCCTAGAGTGTTACATTTGGTATCAGAGCATATGATATCAAAATGATTTTTAGGGCTTTAGGGAGTTAGCTTATTGTGTTATGGTAGTGAGCTTGTGTAAATCTATTTGGGTGTAGAGTCTCCTTGAATGAGTTATTTGTTATTTGTGTTGTTAATGTTTTGCTTGAGATGGAATGTAACGGTGTTTGGTACACTATCTCCCGTGATGCGAACTAGTTGGCGTCACGATGAAAATGTGTGATGTGAACCCAATAAGCCTAGTATCAAGACAAGGTACACCTTCAAGCCCATCAAGAGGCCCAATAACAAGGGGCATGCTCAAAAAGATTCAATTGGGCTTCATCCAAGATGACCCAAATCCACATGGGTTTCTCACACTCTCCACATGGGCAAAAGAAGATGTGACGATTTGCAGAGGTGTATCAAAGAGCAGTAGAATAGCAATAAGATTGGCTCATTGTTTAGGCCTTGTTTTTTAGAATAATAACTCAAACAATGTGTAGTTGAATTGCTAAAATTGGGCTTGACTAAGCCCAATAGGAGATTTGGTCATGAGCTACCAAAGGTCCAAGGTGGACTAAGTGGAAGTCAACATTCCTTCCTACACCTCACAGATCCAAAGGCTAGGAATGTTTCCTCCTTTTCCAAAGCATCATCCAATGGCCATGAGCATTGCTCCTTCTCCAAGCCATCTTCCACGACCAAGATTGAATGTCTTTCTCATCCAAGGGCTAAGAGTGCTTATGTGTATTTACCTTCATATAAAAGCCTAAATTTTAGGCTATGGTAATCACTCTTGAATTTTAAGCAATAGATGCCTAGTGTTGAGAGTACTCCACTCCTATTGCCTTTTGAGAGTCACTTGAGCTAGAGGATTGAATCATCTCCTCTAGCCACCTTCCTCTATCTTCTCTAAGATAGAGTTCATTACTCACCTTTCACTTCAATTCCAAGAACAACCTTCATCCTTCACCTTGCTTCCGCCAACCCACACTCTTCAATGGAGCTCTCTTCTTCACCTTCATCCAAGGAGTTCCACCATAATGGTATCTAGAGCCACTCAAGTCATTGTTCACCATTTGTGTTGATTTGAGTAAAGTTTCCTTCCATATCTTGTGCTTTTCTTTTCATTTTCGTATTGTTCATCTTTTTTTTGTTCCAGCACTTGTTCTTTGATTCCTTATTGTTTTTTATCATTTTAATCGGGGCATCTTTTAATTTTTAGTTCATCATCTTGTGTTTTTTCTTAAGTCATGTTTAAGCATTTTGTTTCATCTTCATTTTCGTTCTTATTGTTAAATTTTGTACTTGCTTGATGAGAACCAAGTCCTACATCACACCTTTGAGCTATGAACTTCACGTGATGCTTGTGGATATGTAAGGCAAAGGTCTCACTGTTTTTCTTCCATTTCACCGATTGGATTATGCTTTTAGAGTGTCCTAGATGTTCATCTTGATCTATGCTTGATTTTAGATCATAATCAAGCTCCAAATCGAATTGATTTGTCCATTGAACATCTTCCACTTTCAATATTTTTTTGCTTCAGTTTTCAATTTTTTTCCACTACACACCTTCTGTTTGAGAAGTGTCCCGAGTGACACAGTGCCCTAAATGGTAATCTGATTTTTGCTTCGAAAAGCTAAGTCATAGACGGAAATTCTCTAACAAGAATCATTCAATTATGTTGAGAATTGAATTCTATACAAATTTTTGAAGTAGAAGCAACTTTCTGCGTTTTTCAGTGTAAATCTACTGCGGTTTCTACTTGTGTCCTGACACACTTTTCTTGTTTGATTTAACTGGAACGATTCATAGCACCGAATCATATTCTGATTTTTTTCCCAATTTTCTCAACATGTGGATGAAAAATTAGCAAAAAGAATCATTCAAGTATGTACAGTACAAAAAATATGATAAATGTTCAAAGTTGAGCCATCTGTCAGTGTTTTTTGGTGCTGTGTTTTCGGGAAAATCACTGTTTAGTGCGTTTTTGGTGTGTTTTGCTTCAGAATTTCAGTGCTCTTGCTCTATACATTTGCTTGTTTATGTGTGTATTCCATATTGCCATCATTTGATTTCAATTGGAGTGGATTAGATCCCTCAAATTGGCCCAAATGCAATGAATACCATAAGCATCTTATGAGCACTGTAGTTTCTGTTTTCAGTTTTTAATCCATTCTAGTTCCATTCTAGGATTCCTTTTGATGTGCTTTCCTTTCTTTCAAGCCTTAATTTCTTGATTGTCCTTTTTGACTATTCAATTCAGTCTTGTTTCATGAATTCCACTTTGGTTTAGCATTTCTAATTGGCTTTTCTTGCTTTATTTGTTGTTTCCTTTCAATTACAATGCTCTCGGTTTTTGTGGTTTGATTTGGTGATGCAATGCTTTCTTATTGATACACTACAAAAAAAGTATTTTTTACTGGCCATTTCTTTCTAGCGGTTAAATAAACTGTTAGAAATATTTTCATTTTTGTGAGTTATTTTTAACTGCCACAACTTTTTGTTATTTTAAATTTAATTCTATTAACTTAATTAGTAAATTTATTTCAGTTGGTTCAATCTCTCCATTTGTGTGCTCGTGTTCTCTTCTGTATTTCCTACTCATACTCATCTCTTCTCATGCTCATATGTGTGTTTGCGTAGAACATGAGATTCTCGAAAGCTTCTCCAAGTAATTTCCTCATGTGAGATTTCTCTTTTGCCGGGAGTAATATGCCCTAAACCTGCATCCATCATTGAGGAAAAATTGAGAGAGAAGGAATAATTTAGCACTAACCTCGTTGTCGTCGTGCTCTATATGTTTATGGAGTGCAAGATCAAAGTGCGGAAGATTGATGAAGCATTGGATGTTCTAGACTAAAGGAGTACGAGTGGCCACTGTTGAAGGCCAGATTAACCTTTACAATGACAACCACAATATTGTACATGAACTGTTCGACGAAATGTTGAAGAAAGACGAAGTACATCTTCGTTTTTACTACTTCCACCTCTGATTCTGGCGATAATGTGTATTGTAGTGCCAAGGAGGTTGCAATACTCATCATTGGGGCCAATGAGAAAGAGAGTGGTTCGTCACGACATTGTTGACGTGCCACGGTGGGGAACCTAGCTGTGATGAGGCACACAAGAGGTATTATAATTATTAATTATGCATTTCCTAGTAGAAAAGTTCTTATAAGATTTTAATTTTAGTCCCATAAGATATCTTGTTTGTCATTAATCTTTAAGTACATATTTAGTGTGTATCTGTGTGCCATGGATTTCATAAATTTATGGTTTCACGGTTTAAATGATAGAAAGTCAAGAAGGACTTTGATTTTGTTATTTTCTCAATGTTGGGGTGAGGGATTTGTGACATTGATACTTATAATTTGAGTTCCTGATATATTTGGTTGGGTTTTGACAAATTAAGTTAAAATCATTTTAATTTGATTGTTCAATTACATGTTTATGCCTTCTTTACAATGTATTTACGTTCATGCTTTTGTGGCCAATGAAAGACTAAAATGCGAAATGACATGCGGAAACTGATAATGTGTCGTGGGTTTGTGGTGATTTTACAAGGTCTTTTTGTGATATGTCATGTTTGTCAATGGTAGAACTTTTCATTTTTCAGTTGTCCTTGCTATTGATTCGGGAAGAATATGCGGCTAGCTAGTTTTGGTTCTTGCTATCTCCAGGTATAATTAAATCTCTTGGAAATTAAAAGTGCATATGTTGGTTAGATTGGCCAAGTTACAACTTCAACAACTGACGTGAAACACTTTTAAAATTGCCAAATTCTTTGTGAAACTTTCTTTTACTTTTGGCAATGTTGTTCGCTGAATTTTAAATTTTTGTGTTTTGGATCGCTAGCTATTGTTTATTTTGTCCTTGTCCTTGGTTCCCTCGTTACTTTCATTGCCTATATTGTGTGGAGGACTCATTACTTCCTATACCTAGTGGTTGCATTCACCATTGCTGTTGGAGTATACTTAGGATTTAGGACCACAATCACATGTGGTGGTGGTGAGAAATAACTTATATTTTTGTTGTATATCGTCTTAAAAGTTGTTACGTTGAAAGCTATCAGTATGAAAGGCATGATGATCGCTTAAAATATTATATTTTAATTTTGAAAATGGTAAGTGTTTCTCTGGAAACAATGGTAATTATAGCTTTCTAGAGACACTTCAGTTCATGGTTGCCATCAACACCACCAAAGGAGTTTATGTATTTGTCCAAGCTCGTCGACTCTGGTAACAAATATCCCATTCTATGTCTTTTTTTTTCTCAGTTTTCTTATGTTTTGTTACAATTATGTGTATATAGTTAGGTTTTTACAATGATATATAATCACAGATATCATTAGATAATTTAGAAGAGGTGGGTGGTGTGTGAGTGTCAGGTATGGAAATTGCTTCAAGACAAAGTTATTCCAAAAAATGCACGCTTTCATATCAGGCACGGAGTCAACAAAAGTGATTCTAAACAATAAGGAGAAATTCTCAAAGAAGTATATGAAGTCAATCGTTGAGCTTGTTGGACGTGATAACTTGCTTTGTGCTGGACACCAACATCACAAACTTATTTGCAGTTCTCTTTGTTTTCTCTGTTCTCGGCCTTCCTTTGTTGAACTCTTTGATTCACTTCTTCTTGAAGCTACAAGTAGTTGGAAATGTGGACTAGTTCTCGTTATTCAAGATGAAACACTCAAGGTATTTCAACTAAACAAAAATAAATGAAGCTTATTCTTTATGTAAAAACTACCTCTTAACACCATTATTTATATTCCAAAATAACTAATTTTTTAAACTAAAAATAATTATCAAAATAACTAAGAATTTAAGTATAACTTAAAGTTTCATATTGAATGAAAATAAAAATGAAAGAAGTTGAGTGCTGAGTAGAAAAAATATTAACACTAAGTTTTCATTCTCAATGTTCTAATGTAGTTAAGCTGATATGCATGGTTGATAAAGTTTTTCTAAAGCAAAGTTGATAATGTTTTTCTTATTGGTTATTAGTTAGATTCAATCACAACTTGAGTTTTATCTTAAAACTCAATTTATAAATTTGTATTAATGTAGTTATTAGGTAACAAGTCAAAGAGTTGTGTATGGTTTCCAAACTTCTTTTTACTGTATTCTTCTGTTATAAATGATTATTGTATTCACACATTAGTATTATTATTTATAATGAATAATAATCGAGAATAAAATTAATATTTAAATATGGAAAATATTTGGTAAATTGGTAAGATATTTTACTATCTACTATATTATATCTTTCTTTAATGTTATATTTAAATCATATTTCTAACAATTATGGAAAATCACTCTTTCAACTTCAAGCTAAGAGGATTCTGTTTGCCCAGAGACTAGCGGCTCAAGCTACAAATGAGAGTAAGTTCCACTTGTCTTGCTTCAGGTTTTCATGCATTCTTCTGCTACATTCTCATCAGTTTATGTATTGTAGATTCAGCTTCTTCAGTACAAATACACTAGTACTTAATGACTAGTCCATTCAATGACGTGGCAACACGCAAATCCTTTGAAAGTCATAAATATTTAGGTCTCAAGGCTGAACAGGTAAGATGTCTAAACCATTTTCTAGCACTATATTTATAGAATTTTACTAATAGGTGTTGTTTCTTGTCTATGTAGCCAAACTGGAAATGTATACAAGAATGTGAAGAGGAAGATTGAGAGAGGAGTTTTTCCAACATGTATATCAGGAAACAACTTAGTATATCATTTCTCTCTACTAGCCAGTGATGAGAAATTGTGCTATTTCATGGCATGAAAGAAGACCATGTTCGTTTCGGGATTTTTTTCTTCTAGTATATCAATTGAGTTTCTTGATATGATGTATATCGGGATTTATGCTTTGGGATTTTTACTTTATTCTTTCCATATCAAGGTTACTTTGAAAGATTAGGAAAGGAGAGTTAGTAGCATAAACAGAGAAGATTTGCATATGAATGTTGTGTAATGATCAAATCAGATGATGTGACGATTGCAATGGCAGAAGACCTAGAATGGAACGAGCAGACTTGTTAGACATAAATGGACAAATTTATGCAGCGCAGGTCAAATTTTATTTATTTTAAAACCAGTTTTATTCCTTTCTACTAAAGCACAATTAATTATGCTGACATTTACCTTATTACAACAAGGAAGAGCATTGGATGTATATTTTGTGTATATTTTGCGGCTGCAAACCATGTCCTAGGATTTCAATCACAAACTATTGTACTTTTCTCTGTAAGTAAGGGATGATGGAAGTGTTTATGATAAATATGTTATGTAGACCATGGAATAGTGTCTATGTGTGAATGGTTGGATTAAATACTTTGATTCACTCTATTTTAATGGTTTAAAAAATATTTCAAATATTTTTTTAGCAGTTTTTAATGTGAATATGTGATATATTTTTTGCAGTTTTTAATTGTCAAAAAATGATATATTTGTGCCGGTCTTTAACCGTCAAAACATAATGTAATTTGTGGCGGTTTTTAACTGTCAAAATATGATATTTTGTGGCGGTTTTTAACGTCAAAATATGATAAAATATAATTAAATTAGACTACATTTTGTAGCGGTTTCTAACCGCTATTATTTTTTTTTCTTTTTTGACAGCAATACCAGCGGTTAGAATATTTTTGTCACAAACAGTTTTTGACATGTGTAATTTTGACGGTTATTTTAACCGTAAAAAATTTCATTTGTGACGGTTTTTAACCGCTAAAATTTGTAATTTTAACCGTCACAAATGTCAATATTTTTTGTAGTGATAGATAGTGGTAGCATCTTAGGTGGTGGATGTGATTCCATGCTTTAGCTTAATGCTTTCAATTGGCAATTACCTTCCCTCCCACACGTAGTCCGGTTTGAGCTACAAATTTTTGTTGAGAGTGTTGAGTGCTAACCATTTGTATTTGGCAAAGTTTTCTTTGTTTTTGTTTGCTGTTTTGTGCAGTTTCTTGTTGTTGTTTGGCTACTTGGTGCAGCAATTTTCTTATCCACAAAGTGCCCAAGGGCGTTCAAATGGGTGTGTGCACATAAGCCATCAACTAAGGCTTTCTTTACTAGTGATCAAAGGAGCTCATTGAACCATCATTTTGATAACTTTTGATTGGCCATTGTGGCTTGCAATTGTTGCATCTTATAGTTTCCATCTTTCTCTACAATGTGGTCACTTCTTTTGGTATATTTGGAGCTTCCTTAGTGCCTAATTTTTTTACCCAAAGTTGACTAATATATAGTGCTCTCGGGTTGCTCCTAAAAGTGCCAATTTTGTGTTCCAAATTTGGTTGCTTATTACTTGTAATTCTTGGCCTACTTAGGTGTCTTGGGGAACCACAAGGTGTTCAATCCCATCTCCTAAGTAGAACCTTTGCATACTACATAGTGATTCGCTTTAGTTGTAAGTGTGTTGAAAGTTCTAAGTGCTTTCTCACCTTACATTAGGTCGCATAGCTTATATTCATGTTTTCTTGCAATTTGTTTTAGAGGCTTAAGTTGTGAGACCAAAGTCTCTCATATTTTTGTCATTTAGGGGTCCACATTTAGTGTGCTAGCTTTTCCTTTTTGAGTCTTGTTTGTGTGTTTTGTGCTTTGTGCCTCAAGTGATTCTATTTACTTAGCACTTAGAGAATTGTGTGCTCTTTGAAACCTTTTGCAAGTGTATCTTGGCAAAGATTGGCCTTGGTACTTAAGAAGTCTTAAAGACTTACCTCGCCTAACCTGGAGGTCCACTTGTGATTGATTTCATCTTCCACACTTTGTTCAAGTTTCTAAGTTCTTTAGAAATTTCTCTCATTTTTTTTTTTTTGAGAAACTTGTTTTTCAAAATTGTTTCCAAGATGACTGTGTATCACTATTATACTTTGCATGATAATTTTTGGGATCAAAATAGTTTGCATTCTAAATATAGTGAGCATTACTTGCATCATAGGGCTATGCATGACATTCCCCAGTTTGGTAGCAGAGTAGATCCAATGTCATACTTAGCTTGGGAGAATACTCGTTAATTACTTAGTTCAATAGCAATCCTTGGCCAACAAATGGAATTTCAGCACAAGAACAGATGCAATCAAGGCAGCAAAGACTTAATAGAAGCACCAAACACGACTGGAAACAATAACCTTTGGACTAAAGTAAACAAGAAAGCAAAAATTCAGCCTAAGTATGGTCCAAAACCAATGAAATTACCAGACAAACAATCTGAATAGAGCCAGATGTATTATCAAAGTAGTGGAAACATCATAGTTTGGTCATCACAATCATTGGCGAGCAATTTTAATCTCAGAAACAGTAACAAATTCAACCAGAACATGGAAACATAAGCAATTTACGTAGAAGTGAACAAGAACAATATCAATTGGCATTGCAGACAATTTGCTAATGATCTAATAGCAAATTCAGAACAAAACATACCACATGAATTTACTTACACGAATGAAAATAGAACATGGAATATGCGCAACACCGAACAACTTGACTACAACAGAAAATAGCACACAAAACTCTACTGGAATCAGCAATAGAGAAAAAAAATAACACAAAGTGTAAGACAAAACTGAGATGTTAAAACGGAAAGCTAGGTAATCAAATTAAAATTAAAATATAATTAACATGCATTGAGCGACAGATTAGAAGCCTGTGACATTTGATAATCAGTTATTGATCCAGGAAAATGTAGAACAAATATTTTGGAATCAATATCAGCGAAAAAAAACACAATAGCATAGATTCAGCAAAGAAAAAAAAATCAGACTCAAGCATAGCATTAATAAGACAGATTCAAGACAAAAATTAAAGAAGAACAAAGATAAGATGAAGAACACTTATCTTTGAAGACCTCCAAGAACCGAGTGGCTTTGAATACCACTTGATGAGGCTACTCCGTCGGGGGACTCATCAGAAAACCTCTCCAATCGGTGTTCTACCGATTGAAACTCACGGAATGCAAGGGATACTTCGAAAATGGTGTTTTAAGCTCGGATCTCACTAGTTCCTCACTGATTTTGGTAACCCTAGGAGGAGAAATCCTCATCTAAGGTGAAGGGTGATCTGACGAATAGGGGAGTGATCTCAACCGATTTTAACATTCATCAAAGTTGATTCAATACAAAGCATGGTTGGCCTTTTATAGTAAGAAGAAGGCCACCGTGAGATTGAACAAAAGAAAGAAAGGAGAAAGGTCGTTCTAACAACATCTTAACGTCATGAAAACTGGCTGCCTAAACAGAACCCTAACGGCTACAACGGAGGGCATGAACCAAGCGTGAATCGAAAACCCTAGCTAAGGATAACTGAGGATTGGCACGTGTGACAAAGGCAAAGAACCCTTGCAGAAGCTCATCTCCCACGCAATGGATTGGCTGATTGTGAAATGAGAAGCTTGCTTATTGATATTGGGTTGTTGGAAGACGCAGGAGTCTTGGCCCAATAAAGAGAAAACTCGCGTGACTCAGCTGAAAATTGGACGCGTGTTGACTTGAGTCACTCTTGGCCGTAAACGTTGAATCCATAATGTTGGAAAGGTGTTGTGAAGAATTGGGCCTTCCAATACGTGAAACTTCAGCCCAAAATGAAGGCTGAAAAACAATGTGCCTTCCATGTGAGAACGATGATGTTGGAAGATATTGCATTTGGCATAAAGAAGAATTGGGTCGCAGGCCCAATGCCAACACTTTCAATAATTGGCAGTTTGGAAAGATAGGCTGTAATTAGCAAAACAAACCCAATTATAACACATTTATTTAATTAAAAATAAAAGAAAATGAAAGGAATGGGCCTAGGCGTTGGCCTATTGCTATAAGCCTTGTTGGGGTCATATCAATGCGGCTAATTGAATCTACATTGGTGAAGTCTGTTAAATGACGATGGTGGCGGCGGAGTGGCTACTGGCATCAAGGTGCAAGAGGCAGAAATTTTCTAGGGTTTCAGTTTGAGATGGAAGGTTGAAGAAGATGATGATGTGGTGAGTTCTCATTGGTCAACTTGTGAGTGTGAGGATAATGACACGTGGCAACATCTGGTTGGACAAATTTGGAAAGTGAGGATTATGACATGTGTCTCTTTCTGGTTGTTAAAATTTTAAGAGTTAGGGTGCCACATGGTATAATCTGATTAAGCTGATTTAGTGAGTAGGATGAGGGGGAAAATAGATGTTTTAGGGGGTGCATAATAGGTTTTTTATTAGCCCACCTGAAAAATGAGAGTCTATAAATAATGTAAGGGGTGCAAGAGTGATTTTTTCGGAACTTGTTGGTTTTTTCCTTATTTGAAGGTATTTTGTAACTTTAATCAATTTATTTTCATACCTTAAACCAGCTTAATCTTAATTTCAATTGCATGAACAAACATTAGAATATCCAGAAATAATTTATCCAACTAAAAATCACTTTTTAAGATATTTTTATCTTCCAATCTCAATAAGTCCAATTATCACAAAATCCTATTTAAATCAATCCATTAACCACTAAAATTCAATTAAATACCCAAAATTAAACATTGAATGGGGGCATAAATATGCACTCATCAGGTTGTCAACGTTGTTAAGGATGATGAATTTAAAGGCAACCATTGGGTGGACTGATAAGTGTTTCACAAAATTGCTCATTTTATTGAATGAAATACTCCCATATGGAAATACACTACTTCATAATTATGAGACCAAGAAAATTCTTTGTCTAATGGGTATGAAGTATAAAAGGATACATGCATGTCCTATTCATTGCATACTATACAGGAACAAATTTGAAGGATTGAAAAAATGTTCGATGTCTGGGTTATCATGATATAAGAAAAAAGAGAACAATGAAGAGAGTTAAGAGATAGAAAGGATTTGCCATTTTGAAGGTTGTTTGGTATCTTCAAATGGTACCCAGACTTAAGCACTTGTTTGTGAACCCAAAAGACACTAAAAACCTTAGATGACAAGTAAAGAGATGTGTAGGATTGCTTCGTCATCTAGCTAATTCGGTGTAGAGAAAAAATATTGTTCAAGAATTCCCTTAGTTCGATCAAGAATGTAGAAATATTCAGCTTGGTTAGGTACGAATTAAAAGAATCCATTTCTTAATTTAAGTATTAACAATAATTGATGGATGTTATTATTTATTTACAATTTATCTCCTAGATTGTGCATGTAGAGAAAGTACATGATGTTGTCTATGATGATATCTAGTCCAAGACAACCTAGAAATGACATTGGTTAATGGCACTAGTTGAAGATTTGAAGTTCTTGTGGGTTGATGGGTTTAAAATATTTCATGCTTTTACTTATGAAACTTTCATAATGCTTGTGATGTTGTTTTACACCATCAATGACTTTCCAACTTACAACAATTTGTTAGGGTACAACGTTAAAGGCCATAACTCATGTTCTATATGTGAAGAAAACACTACAACTCATCAATCGAAACATGGAAGGAAGAAAATATATCTTCGTCATCGGAGATTTTTACAATGTAATCATCCTTACTAAAGCTTCAAAAAAAGCATTTAATGGACATCAAGAGAATGACGACTCACTAATTCCATTGATTAACATTCAAATTTATGTAAAAGTTAATAAAGTACATCATATATTTGGGAAGGCATTTAAGAAGTCAAGCCTTGGAAGAAAAAAAGGAATCTTCTTTGATCTTCCATATTAATCAAAGTTAGAAATTAGATATTGTATAGATGTAATACATGTAGACAAGCACGTGTGTGATATCTTGATTGTCACACTTCTTTACATTTAGGGAAGACAAAAGATGGGGTGAATGCTTATTTGGATTTACTTGAAATAAAGATCCAAGAAGATGTGGCACCGAGGGAGGTTAGTAAGCGTGCTTTTTCTCCACCCCCATGTTACATTATGTCCAAACAAAAGAGGATAAGTTTTTGCTAATGTCTAAAGAGTATCAAGGTGCCACAAGGATACTCTTCAAATATTAAAAGTTTAGAGTCAATGCAGGACTTGAAGCTTGTTGGCCTGAAGTCTCACGATTGTCACATCTTAATGCAACAATTGTTATCGGTGGCTATCCATGGAATTTTACCCAAAAATATTAAATAAACTATAACTCGTTTGTGTTCATCCTTCCATTCAATTTGTAAATCTATTGATCCAGTAAAGTTAGATGAACTTCAAGAACATATTGTTATCGTGTTGAGTCAGTTGGAGATGTTTATCCCTCCATCCTTTTTTGACATCATGGTACATTACTTATTCATTTGGTAAGAGAAATAAAGTTTTTTTTTTTTACAATATATACTTAAGATGGATGAATCTTATTGAACATTATATGAATTTTTTGAAAGGGTACGTGAAAAATTAATGTCATCTAGAAAGGAAAATAACCCAAGACTATGACAAAATGGTTGTTGATAGAGCTTAATAGAACATTCATGCCTTGGTTTAAATCTAAGTTGTAGAAAGATTCAAAAGCTTATGAGACTTTGATGTTATTGGAAAATGGATTGAAGCTTGATGTCCTATGTTGTACATGTTACAAAATTAACAATTGTGCATTCCATACAAATTCTTTGGTTGATAAAAGTACAATACAAAATAGTGGAGTTAGTCTTGAAGACGAGTTACTACAATTTTCCATATCAAAAGATAAAAATATATTTGTATCTATGAGGTACTATGGTGTAATATAAGAGATTTGAGAAGTTGATTATACTAAGCTTTGTACTCCATTATTCAAGTGTAAGTGGGTTGACAATAAAAGTCGTGTCAAAATGGACGAATCAAGAATGTTTCTAGTTGATTTTTGAAAGGTGGGTTATCGAGATGAACCATTTATCATGGCACATCAACCATCTAAGGTTTTGATGTAAAAGATCGTACCTTTGAACATTAGTTTGTTGTTCTTCATGGATAACAATTTTAGGTTAATAAAGATAATTTGAGTAATTTTCATATTGTTGACACCTGTCCATTTAAAATGATGATGAATATTGATAAAGACCCTCCAGTTGACCATGTATATGTAACTTGCCAACCATTGTATAACTTGTGTATGAATTTCATATTGTTGTATAAATTTATGTGTTTGTTAAATGTTATGTTATTTTCTATATTTGTATTAATGTTTTGTATTTTTTTCTGTTAACATAGATATGACTAACGATCAAAATACATCAATAGATTATGTGCTTTCTAAGAGACCTAGTTGAGGAGCAACCAGACACTACACGAAAAATCTTAAATAATGACCAATTTTAGTGACCAAAAACACATTTAAAGACCAATTTATAGGCCAACTTCCAAATTAGAGAACAATTCTTTTGGTAGTCAAAACCTTGGTTGCTAATGTTAGTGCCCAATTTAGAGACCAATTCATAATAGAACTATTTTAGTTACCAATTTAGAGACCAATTATCCTTTTTTTAAACTATTTTACTTACCAATAATTTTTAGTTTATAAATTGGTCACTATAGTGACTAATTATTTTTTGTCAGTAAAATTGATCATTATTCAAGAATTTTCTTGTAGTGAAATTGAGGAATATCTTAATCAGACGAGTTAGTGGTCATAAAATATTAGTGATCGTTGGTGTCAACACTAATGTAGCTTTAGTCCAAATGCAGAAGTGTTCAAAAACTACTTGGCACGTGACAAGACTTGCATTCTTACACCATCATGGGATGATGTTTGAGGTTGATCGCAACATGATTTGGCAGGATTTATCGACAACGTATTTAATTTTAAACATAGTGTGCTTTTTCTGTTATTGTAGATGACTTTTAACATGGACAATATAGCGATGTTAAAGAATAAATGTTTTTCTTCTATCGCCCTTAAATTTTGTTAGTTTAAGTCAAAATTGTCCATTACAAAGAATGGTGTAAGTTGTGGTGTTTAATTTTGTATATTACGACATTTTCAAACATTGTTATTTACTCGTGTGACATTTTCTGAAAACGTCATAGATATTGCTGCCGCAAAGTATAATATGATTTTAAAGCGAAATGGAACAACAATCGTCACTTTATATATTATATAAAGTAGCATTTTAAGGAGGAAAATCATGCAAATTAAAAATGACATTAACTTACTAGAAAATAAATCCAATGAAAACATAAACACTTAGAAACACCATAATTCACATTATATTATTTCATTTATAATTGCCACTATTATAAATTGTTCTTAAATAAAATATTTTATTATTTATTAGTATCAACTATATCTATAATTTCATAATTTAATATAATATTTTTTTAAATAATGACAATTTAAATTATATAAAAAGTTATAAAAGTACACAAATATGTGGAAGTATACAGGAAAAAAATAATAAAAATTTTAAAACAATTAAGAGTTCAAACCATAATACAGTTCTACATTTAAACCAATCATAAACTGTAAGAACCTTTTTTTTCTTTTCCAGCCCTAAAGGTTAATGGGCTGCCCCTAAGTGGGCCTGAGGGTTGGCCCAGTGTATATAAGCTCTAGGTCTGCCCTAAACCTAGGGTACCCTACACTTTCAGAGGCCCTTTGCCCTTGTCTAGAGCTGCAGCCGCCACCCCTCCGCTAGGGTTTCCGTTTGTCTGTCACACACTCCACGTAAGTAACTCTAAACCCATTGTACTTACCTCCTAAAGCTTTACATTCGTTTTTCACCGTTTGAATCCGAAAATAATCGTGTCCACCGCTGTTCCGCCACTTCTTAGGTCCATTACTCG
>Ga0214544_1005840_pt1 | contig 23414 bp, 20 predicted proteins | sample CNSS3metaG_FD_160074 | JGI IMG/M metagenome (GOLD analysis project Ga0214544, IMG submission 160074) | Root nodule microbial communities from cowpea collected in UCLA plant growth center, Los Angeles, California, USA - CNSS3 | ecosystem: Host-associated > Plants > Roots > Nodule | place: USA...
TATATATATATTTACGAGCTAAACAAACAGAGGGACAGAGTGTTGTGTGGCATAATATTATAAGTATGATAAAGGCTATAATATATAAATAATTGTATTTAACCATATAATTATGTTATTATGTACATGCTATTTGTTTATGCTATTACATATAATTATTTTAATTGTTAAAGTATTATTTTATATATGATAATAAGTGAAAGATTTTGATGGTATGGTGATGATATTATCTATGAGTGGTTTTGGAAAACATGGATACTAGAAGTAAAGAAAAGCACAAGAGTAATGGATGGTGACGTGTGATGGTCGATGTAGGTTCTGTGATTGAGTATGCTGAGGTGCTGGAAATGGGAATTCGGAAAGCAACTTGGTGTGAGGATTTGAAGATGATAAAGAAGATATATTTTTTTTATGGAAGTGGAGTAAGACTGTGATTATGGAGGAGTAATTAAATGAAGATTTGTTAATAATGGAGATATCATAATAATATTTGGTCTATGGAGATTAGTGAAAAATGTGTTTATTTGGAACACCAGTAGATAAGGATGGTGTGTGAAACCAACACAAGTTTAGTAAAGTTGGGTTAAATATACACTATGATCACTCACACGCAAACAAAAAACATCCCTCCAATTTTTTCTTATCATTAAGACATGAAAGAAATTTATACCTGCCAAGATAGAGAGAGGCACTTCTTTCCCATCACCCATATGAACAACACTTTGAAAGGATACACTGAAAATTGCCTACATTCAGAAACACACAAGTTAACTCAAAATTTAGAACAAAACTTGTATAATACAGTCAGGAATAATACATTATCTCTATTCTTACTTGAAATATAATAGCTATCAACTACACATCAAATCCCAATCTCAAATTCTTTGAATCCTCTCAACTGAAATCAGTGAAGTTGCGACAAATAGCAGAGGGACTAATATATAAGCAACACTGCTCCAATTACCCAATCAAATTACTAGGATGAATTTGGGAAAAAATTTATTAGATGGATGATTATTTATGATTTCCTAACATTTGAACATAGTAAATATCAAGGGATGAGGAGGTAACTCATAGTCTTGGAGCTTAGGCTTCATGGAAGCAAAGTGAATCCCTAGAGCATTCTGGTACAAACCATAGAGTAAAATCAATGATACCTTCCTGTGAAGTTTGGAGACGTTAACAGACCTTGTAAATTCAGAGCCCCTTCACGATGGTCAACGGTGACGGAGGACCCACTTTCTGCGATGCTCATTCCGCTAGCGTTGTCGCGTGAGCCAATGTCTAACCCTAGAGTATAACCCTAAGATACAAAAAGAGTGAGAAAGAGCATACAAGGGCTCTTGATAATGATCCTTGAGAGAATAGAGAACCATCGACGTCTTGATAGTGCTCCTTGAGAGAGTGGAAAAGCATCGACTTCACGGAAGGGGAGATGTTGCCACCTTCCGGCAAAAACGACTGCAGAAAGTAGCAACGGCGCCTCTCAACACGCCAGATGAGCTAGGGTGAGAAAACATATGTTTTGAGGCTTTCGAAGACGATGAACAAAGTCATAACAAACGTTCTATTTTTCAAAATCTTAATTTTAATTTAAAATCCGTATGTAAATTTTGTATGAAAGGTCAATCATTATTTATGGATTTTACATATGGAAAAAGGAGAAACAACTAATCTATAATTATATATGAAAAAAATTCATATGTAAAACTTAATTTATCTATACATTAAAATTCGTATGTAATTATCTGTAGATAATTTTGCTTATCATGGCCGACGTTATTTAACATTTGACAAAGCACTACCAGACGTCAAATTATGCTATTTTTTGGCACTATTCAGCACGAAAATTCACGTCTGCTATCTTTCATCCCGACGTTGGATAATGATGGACCTCTTTTTCCCTGACGTTAAGTGACGTCTACTAATATTTTCGACATTATTTTGACGTCACCCAGTACGACGTCGGTGTTTGGACAGAGGTCCTCAATTTTGGTACTACCTGACATGTCCCTTTGCCCAACGGTCAAACATCTAATCTTAATTACATCAAATTAATATTAACTAGCACTATCTATTATTTCTATTTAATAATTACACGTGTAATGCTATTAATTGATTCGTACATAAAATTAATAATTAACTTTGAGTGAGGAATTTTGCTAGTTAGATAAATATAGGTGGGAGTGGTAATTAAATGTATCAGGTAGAAAATAAATGCAAAGCTATAAAAAGTTGACAGCGAGAATAATACATTGAACTTAACTTTAGCATTGGCATTGGCTTTTTTATTTTTGTTAGTTTGAAATGTAAATTTGACTTTTTTATTATGATTAAAAGTTATTCTTGTGACAAAATTAAGGATCATATAGGAGTGAAAAAAAAGTAAATATTTTTATTAGTTTCAAATGTAAATTTGATTTTTTTGTTATGATTAAAAATTATTCTTGTGACATAAAATCAACGATCATATAGGAGTGATAAAAAAGTGAATATTTTTATTAGTTTTGAAATGAAAAAATTACTTTTTTATTTTAAATTAAAGTGCTAAGTGAAAAATTCTATGCTTGTAAATACAATTTTGAATATAAAAAATTGGTATATAGGGAAAAAGTAGAAAGATATTTGGTATATTATGGTATGTGACTTATTAAAACTTTTCATTGGTTGATTACATGACAAAGTATGAATGTTCATGAAAATCGTAGTTGGATGTATACCAGACTCTTACTTGGGCAAAAGGGGTACACTGAAGCATTTTTAAATGGTGTAAACGAATTTGTGTCTTTTGCTCTAGAAAAATCAAACTTGTCAAATGGTAAAATTAGATGCCCATGTAGTAAATGAAAAAAAATCAAAGGGGATTTGTGCCTTCTTATTAGTATTGGACATGTCATGGAGAAATTGATCCAAATTTGTGTGATGTGTATAATACTTATCCAAATTCATCTACACGTGCACATGAGGATCATAATCAAGACTTTGACTGCATGGTCCATGAAGCTGTTGGTGTAGAGTTTTCAAATAATTATGGTCAACAAAATTAAGAATTTCCAAATTCTGAAGCAAAAACTTTTTATGATTTATTGCATGCTTCACAAAAACCATTATGGCCAGAATGTACTAATCACCTAATTATCTGTTGTTGTTAGATTGTTGACAATTAAATTAGAGGGAAACATGTCTCAAAGATCTTTCAATCAAATGTTGGCTCTTTTAAAAGAAACACACCCGACAAAGAACTTTATACCAGAAGATTACTATAGAACCTTGAAACTAGTTTCAAAACTTGGTTTGTCTGCAAAAAAATTGATTCTTGTATTGATGGATGTATGTTATTCTACTCTGATGAGGATAAACAATTAACAGAATGTAAGTTTTGTCACAAGCCTCATTACAAGACAAAAAAAGTGGGTAGGGATAAACATAAAGATGTTCCTGTGAAAAGAATGCATTATTTACCTCTCATTCCTAGGCTTAAGAGATTATATGCATCAATGAGTTATACTCCACATATGAGGTGGCATTATGAAAATAGAAGAAAGGAAGGACTTTTGTGTCATTCGTTAGATGGAGAAGCATGGAAACACTTTGATGAAATATTTCCTGATTTTACAGTTGAACCAATAAATGTAAGATTGGGGTTATGCATTGACGGTTTCACACCATATGGTCAATCAGGAAAACCATATTCGTGTTGGCCAATGATACTAAATCCTTATAATTTACCACCAGAATTATGCATGACTACTCCATACATGTTTCTAACTTTGATTATTCCTAGGCCAAAAAAACCAAAGGAAAAAATAGATGTTTATTTGCAACCATTGATAGATGAGTTAAAACTATTATGGATTGAAGGTGTGTTAACATATGACATATCAAGAAAACAAAACTTTATCATAAAGTTGCATTAATGTGGACTATCAATGATTTTCCTGCATATGGTATGTTGTCTGGTTGCAGTACATCAGGAAGATTGGCATGCCCATATTGCATGAATAATTCAAAGAGTTTTTGGTTGGAAAATGGTCGTAAGTTTTATTGGTTTGATTGTCATCGTCAATTTTTGCCTATGGATCATGCATATAGAAGAAATAAGAATGCATTTTTGAAGAATAGAGTTGAATATTCTCAACCTCCTTTGATGTTGTCTGGGAATGATGTGTGGGAACAAGTTGCCTATTTTCCCAAAGTAACTAGGGAAGTACAATTTTCTTGTCATGGTTGTGGTATATCTCATAATTGGATAAAACAAAGCATTTTATAGGAATTGCCATACTAGAATTCCAACCTATTAAGGCATAATCTTGATGTAATGCATATTAAAAAAAATGTGTTCGACAATGTCTTTAATACAATTATAGATATCAAAGATAAGACCAAAGATGATATGAAGGCAAGAATGGATTTAAAAATATATTATCGAAGAAAGGAGTTAGAATTACAACAACTACCAGATGCAAAACTTATGAAGCCTAAAGCAAAGTTTGTGTTATCTAAAGAACAAAAAGTTGTTGTGTATAAATGGATTACTGAGTTGAGAATGCTTGATGGTTATGCCTCAAATTTGCGTAGGTGTGTGAACATAGAACGAGGAAGAACGATTGGAATGAAAATTCGTGATTGTCATGTATTTATGGAGCAATTGTTGCCTATTGCTTTAAGTGCATTGCCAAATGAGGTTTGGAAACCTCTAGCTAAGTTGAGTAAATTCTTCAAAGATTTGTGCTCAACAAGTTTGCGAGTGGATGATTTGTCACTAATGGAACAAAATATTGTCATTACATTGTGTAAATGGAACGATTATTTCCACATGCATTCTTCAACTCAATGAAACACGTACATATTCATTTACCTTATGAAGCAAGAATAGGAGGTCTTGTTCAATATCAATGGATGTATCCATTTGAGGGTAATTTACTAAACATGCATATTTATCCTCAATGAAATTAGTAATGAATTATATTATTATGTTATATCAGGTATTTGAATAATTTGAAACAAATGGTTAAGAATAAGGCAAGTGTTGAAGGCTCAATATGTGAGGCATATTTGGTACAAGAGACTTCTCATTTTTGTTCATATTATTTTGACCCTCATATGCAAAAAATGAGAAATAAAGTAAGTCGTAATGACGATGGAGGTGAAAATGAAGAAGTGGATCAAACATCAACAATTTTTAATCATCCTAGTCGCTCTAGTGGAACTTCTTCAAGTAGGTATTTAAATCATAAAGAATTAGATGTTGCACATTTCCATGTAATACTTAATTGCAAAGTAGTACAACCATTCATTAAGTAAGTACCTACATCAATTTTGACATGTATATTTTATGCATGTATATATACTAACTAACATAATGTTATGTATAAATTTAAGAATATTTGAACAATTTTTAGAAGCAGTAAATCCAAACATCACTCAAAGAGAAATTGAGGCTAGGATTGCTTCTGACTTTCTTAGATGGTTTGAAAATTATGTAAGTATTGATTATAAATCAATCATAACACTAATAATATGCTTTTACACTTGTGACTGTATTTGATTTTCTCTTATCATTCATAGGTTCATGATAGCAACAATATGGTTGAAAGTCAACTTTTGCATGACTTAGCATGGGGTCCAAGGAAAAAGGTTGTTACTTGCCTATTTATTTTGTTAATGGTTTCAAGTTTCACATAGAAGAATGGAGCATTGGGAAGCAAATAGTCAATTATGGAGTTTGTGTTAAAGGTGACGATCATTAACACTAATAATATGTTTTTACACTTGTGACTATATTTGATTTTCTCTTATCACTCATAGGTTCATGATAGCAACAATATGGTTGAAAGTCAACTTTTGCATGACTTAGCATGGGGTCCAAGGAAAAAGGTTATTACTTGCCTATTTATTTTGTTAATGGTTTCAAGTTTCACATAGAAGAATGGAGCATTGGGAAGGAAATAGTCAATTATGGAGTTTGTGTTAAGGGTGACGATCATAGCGGAGATGAAGAAAATTATTATTATGGTATCATGAAAGAGATTATGCAACTTGAATACATAGAAGAACAAAAAAAATAGTTTTATACAATTTCCAATGGTTTGATGATTTTGAAAGGAATCGTGGTGTAAAAGTTCATAAGGAATATGATATTGTTGAGGTTCATCATCGAAGAAGGTATTCAAATTATGATCCTTTTATACTTGCATCAAATGCAATTCAGATATATTATATGCCTTATCCTAAAAAAATTAAGGAAAAGGTAGATTGATGGGTTGTCATTAAAACAAAAGCAAGAAGTATGGTTCATGATCAATATACATTGGAGGTGGATATGAAGAAGTAGCATACAATGAATTAGAAAATCATAATGAACATAATAACATGGAAGATGAGACACAATTCACTAAAAACGAGTATGAAGAAGAGAGTGATTTTGATGATGAATATATATCTAATGATGATGATGACAACAATGTCAGTGATGATCATGAATTTAATGAATAAAATGATGATGATGATGAATGATGAATGATCTTTGTATTTTAATTTTGGTAACAATTTAATAAATGTTAGCAAATATTATTGTCTTTTTCATGTCTTTTTTTATATATATATATATATATATATATATATATATATATATATATATATGCAATTTGTTTTAACACTTTCTCTTCTTGTGTATAGATGTCAGATAAAAAGCGAACAAAATTAATTTTGAAAATTCGTTCATTAAAGCATTAATTAAATTAGTTACCAAGTAACAACACACATGGAAAACAAGTTGGACATCCACTATCTAGAAGACTTCAAGAACATGTTAGTTCTACTCCTTTGTTTCGAGGTCATTCTGGTGAAGCCCCTTCAATTAGAAAACATGTTGCTCCTACTCCCCGACACAAAGCAAGTTCTAGTTTTCCTTCTTTTCCATTAGAAGTTCATGCTGCTAATCCACTTGGAGCATCAAATCCTACTCCACCACTTGGAGCATCAAATCATACTCCACCAAGTGTTTCACCACAAAGTCTACAACCATCAAGCCCTCGAACACATGAAACTTTTTCTTCTCATGATGTTCAAAATGTATCAGATGTTCAAAGCACTAGTGACAAACCTGTTTTGAAAATTGATGGATATAGGTAAATACATAAATTCTAACAATGTTAACTTTTTGTGTAGATTCTTGCCTTCATACTTTGCAGCAAATGCCATTGGTGATATCTTCAAAAGCCATTATACTGAAGCATGGCCATCTTGGAAAAAGAACCCTAAAAGAAATAGAGAGATGTAGTTCACAGAATTCATGGTATGTCTAATATATAACCTTAAAATTTTTATGACTTCCTAGTTTTAATGTAGTTATAACTTCTTCTTTTTATTTCATTATAGAGAAAATATACTTTTCTCCCACCTGATGACAAGTTAGCAAGAAGGAACTTTGAAATACGAGGTGAAAATATATTGAAAAGTTCATTAAATAAAGCTCGTGCAAGTTTGAGGAAGCCTAATTGGCTTACGGAAGATGTATGGGATAACTTGTGCCAACATTGGGGATCAAAACCATTTAAAGTGAAAATTTTAGTTGCAAAAGCAAATCGAACTTCAGATAGTCAAGGATTTGGAATTTCACTCCATATTGTTGGCTCTATTAGTACTTCACAACATGGAGAAAATATGGTAACTTATTTTGCTTTCTATTTTAAAGAATCTAATAAATTATTAGCACTCTATATTTGAAATAAATGTCCAAGTTTGTTTGTTGATTGTTATCCTACAACACCATCCGTGTTATATTACAATACTAGAATTGTTTGTTTACTCATGTTGATGATAATACTAAAGTAGTTTGTTCCTCATGTTAATGATAAACTTCTACATACCTTAGTTCCAACTTGGTTGCATGGTTGTTGTAAGACTTGGTGCATTAGCCAATTTTAGAGTAAACCTTTTATAGTACATATTTTAAAATAGTATTTTCGTTCACTTTATCTTAGACAAAGTGGAATGGCAAATCTCCTACACCATCAGAGTTGTTTCATCATACACACCAATGGAAGAAGGACAAAACTTGGGTGGATCAAAGATCAGCACATGTGGATGTAAGTCACAATTAATTATAATATGTTGTATTGTCCAAAATCAGTGTCTTTCCTATATTATTTCCAATGTATTGCCATTTTTATTTTGATGTTTATAGGCAGAGTTCACTCGTGCATGAAAAGAAGAATCCCAATCAGCATCCACTATAGGAGTATCTCCACCTGATGAATTATAACTTTGGTGTAAAGTTGCTTGAATTAACAAAGGCAAGGTGTATGGGCTTGGATCTTAGTCAACCAAAGCGATTGGGAGACAATCATATCATGATCCTACATCTTCATCTGTGCAGGTGATGAGGGAGGAGATTGAGCATTTAAAACATGAGTTGTTGAAAATTCAAACTGAAAGGGATGATCTTCGTGATAGAATGTTCAATAACGAAAAAGAAATTCAGCAAAATAACAAAATATTACATCTCTAAATGGAAAAGATGAACTTTCAACCTCCTCAAATATGACTTGAAACTTTATGCTCCTTATCTACATTTTATCTTATTTGTATTGTATTGTTTGTATATATTAAACCTTAGTTCTATAACAACATTATGAACCTTGTTTCAATGATTGTATTATTTTGAAAAATATGTATGTGAAACTAGTCTCACTATGATCAAATTGTGCAACATATTACATCATATTCTTTATTCATGTTGCATATATATATATATATATATATATATATATATATATATATATATATATATATATATATATATATGCAACATTTATCATATTTATATTATTTAAAAAAGGAAATTGAAATTGAAAAAAAAATTTGTCATTGATTTCATTGTATAGATATAATCACAGATTTAGTTCAAATTCAGTCACATGTTCAGTAACAGATTCGTTAATTTCATCACAAGTTCACTCACGGATTTGGTCACTGATTCGGTCACTAATTCAGTCAGTCAATGATTCGATCACTGATTCAGTCACAAATTCAGTCACTAATTTAGTCACAGATTCGTTCACTGATTCGGTCACAGATTTGGTCACTTATTTAGTCACTAATCGGTCACTAATTCAGTCACTGATTCGGTCACTGATTCAGTCACTGATTCGGTCACATATTTGGTCACTATAAAACAGTGACGAAGGAAATAGTGATCGATTATTTCGTTTGTCACTAAATCGGTTACTATTTCAATTAGTGACTGATTTTAGTCATTTAGTGACTGAATTTTCAATCGCTATTTCCTGGTTTTCTTGTAGTTTTCACAGAGATTGGGTTTCATGATCCAAATTCAAAGCAAAAACACTAAACAATATTCTTCTAATTCATACACTAACATTCATGCCTTATGTAACATGCCTTAATGATCAAAGTTTGATGTTATGAATGACCAATGATGTACTCTATGTTTATTCTAGTATAGGTTCTAATGTCGTGTCCAATGATTAGATACCCACAAATATGTAATCAATAATTATCATGCAGTTAAAGCAAGAATAGAACACAAGAGTGATGGAAAAGAATTATATTGATTAGTGGAATTCATAGAGAATAAAGAATAAAGAATATATTACACCCAACCATCGTGAATGAGGGAGTTAGATATGCCTAGACATATTAAACACAAGACTGATGTTGAAATTGAATGTCTCCAGCCTTCAAGATACCCTTATACCTTCAAGTGTAGAGATATCAAGTTTTTTTCTCTCTAAATGTGTGTTTTTGACCTATGTCAGACCCTCAATTTATAGACTTTCATAATTGGACTTGGACTTGATTTGATACATGAATAAATTGTAAGAGATAATCATTGATTTGGTATTGTTGATAATCTTTGACTCTTCAACATTTCACTCATTCTATTGATAATCTTCCCAAATCACGTTGTAACCGTCTTTTAATCAATTAGAATAATAGATTACAATATAATAATCTATTAAATGCTTTAGCTTTTGTTTGTCAAATTGGGATTTGAGATCTATATAAAAGGAAAACAAGTATCTTTACTTAACAACTTTTATAAGCAACCAAAAGAAGTGTTATTCATTTGTTTTCTGTGATCAATACACCTTTTCTAGAACTATAAAGATTTCAAAATTAACAAGTGTTTTGAATCAAGTTTTCAAAGTGTTCTATTGTGGTGATTTCCTTTCATCTATATTTATGGATTATTTTCAGCTTTGTTGTTGTGTTATGTGAGTTGTTGTAATAGAGTTGAAAACGTTATGCATTTTCCTCGATAGTCAAACAATGGATAGAGACCAAGATTCTCTCGAAGGGAGCGAGGAGTGGTGAGGGTAGAAATTTTTTATATTTAGTATAAGATTAAGGTTGATATCCTCTGAAGAGTGTTGTAAGGAAACCTAATAAGACCTATTGAAACATGCAAAGTGGTCCCATGATGCTTTGACCTAGAGTGGAATCAGAGGTGTTGGGTTTGAGGGATTGAAGTTGGGTTGCGAAATAGGGGTTTGCGCTGAGCTAAATAAGACTTGACGGTCATTCTTGAAGTTGCGGATGCAGAAGGTTGGGTCTTTTCTCTCATGCGTAGATAGGATTTAGTTCCTCTAAAAAGCGGGTTTTACTTCTTCTCTTCTTCAGAACTCTTCTTTCCCCATTCTACGATTTCTTCTTCATTCTTAGAATAGAGATATAATAGATTTTTGTTAGAGTGGAAGGAATTCTGGAAAGTCAGAGAGTTCATGACTATCAAGCAATCTTGTTCGTCCATAATGTGTTCAAAGTAACCGACATATATTTAGGCATTCTTTCATTTTTCCTTCATTCATAGTCTTTTGTAAATTGATTTTCATAGTAAAAATTTAGCTCCATTTTGATACATTTCATTTTACATTTTAAATTTCTCCCATTTGCAATTATTTTTAGTAAAGTTTAATTTTACGATATAAAACTTAACACGTACCATTTCATTTTGTTGGCCTTAATTGGCCTTAATGCAAATATATGGCTGTCAACAAATGGTGTGATTGCCGAAGAAATCACGACTTAAGTTACTTAAGTTTTAGTTTGTATAGTTAGCCTTGCAATCTTATTTTGATCCTTCTTTCATCTTTTTCTATACAAATTATAATTCCTTAATCGTGAACCAAAAACTAAGTCTAGATAAAATGCAAGATCAAAATTGCTCAAGCATTGCCTAAGAACATGGTTCTAGATCAAAATTGAAAAATGGGTAGGAAGGCATTATATAGGAATTGTAGAAACTTTAAACTAAAGTTGTAAAAGTAATGAAAGAAAATGATAATTTAATTCAATTAAAACTCCAATGTAAAACTGGTTTGAGATTATTATAGATATAAATAATTGATTAATTTTAAAGACGTTGTAACTGTTTTTTAATCGATTAGAATAATCGATTATCATCTAATATAATTGATTAAATGCTTTAACTTTTTTTGAATTGGGTTTTGAGATCTATATAAAAAGAAAATAAGTGTCTTTGCTAGCAACTTTTACAAGCATCCAAAGGAAGTGCTATTCAATTGTTTTTTTGAGATGAATAAACCTTTTCTAGGACTCTGTAGATTTCAAAATTAACAAATGTTGTGAATTTATTTCCTTCTATATTTTAAGGATTGTTTTTAACTTTGTTTTCTGTTTTGTGAGTGGTTGTACTAGAGTTGATAAAGTTATGCATTTCCGTGGATAGTCAAATGGATAGAGACCAAGATCTTCTTGAAAAGAGTCTAAGAGTCGTGAGGGTAGAAATCTTTCATACTAAGTATAAGATTAAGATTGATATCCTCTAAAGAGTGTTGTGTGTATTGTGCAAACTCTCATTTGGTAATCGAACTAGTTTTTGTAAGGTTGAAAAAAGTGACACTCAATCTAAGATCAAGTTTCATTTTAATCAATATAAATCTTCAAGTGTTTTGCTTCTCTCTATATCATCTTTTATTACTTTTATTATTCTTGTATCATTTGAATCAAGGAGAAAGTGCATTTTTGAGTTTTTGACATTTGATAGAAGTTTTTGAAACTATGTTTTAGAGAAAATGTTTAAAAAAAAAAAATCACTCCGGCTTAGTTTAAACAAACCCTACTAAGTTTTCAAAGAATATCTACACAGTATTTTTCCTACGTCCTTACAAAAGGAATCCTTCAACTAGGAAATATAGAAATTAGAATATCAATTCCGAAAGTTAATTTATTCACCATTCCTTATGGTCCGTTGAATATATTCAAGAATAATATCATAACATTTAACACGTTTGGCCAAACTAAAAATATTTATAAAGGACAATACTTATATTTAGTATTCTAGATGTCATCAACTAAGTCCAAAGCATATAACTAAAAAAAAAAAAATTACTAACATAACATTTAAGCCACCATCATGAAAAGCATTATTAAGCCTTACGATTTTTTCAATTATTTCTGTCCATTCACCTTATCACCATCGGGTAGCTCTATAAATGGATTATAAATCCTTAAAGTTTTAAGAAACTTACTGTAGAGCAAATCCAAACATATATTTTATTTCATCTTTTTCACATGTTTAAAAGTTTTACGATATTTTATTCATGCCCATCGACAAAAGAGTTGATCTTATCAGCAGGATGTAGCTCTATAAATGGATTCTCCTAGCTTCGATTATTCACACAACTGAAAAGAAGAGAAAAACCTTAATCTGTTTCATAGCCAGTCAAAGAAATGGCGAGTGCAACGCTTTTTGCTCTCTTCCTTTTTTCTGCCCTAACCTTCTACCCTCCTTCAACCACTGCTCAACCTGTCACGGACGGGGATGGCAACATCGTTAAAAATGGTGGCATATTCTATATATTGCCGTCAGGTTTAGGAGCCCCCGGCGGTGGAATTCGAGCACTCCAAACGGATAACGAATCTATCCCTCTCTCTGTTGTGCAATCTCCCTTCAAGGGCGATAATGGGCTTCCAATTATCATTTCATCCCCAATCCGTACCGAATTTCTCCCTGAAGGTCAGGTGACCCTTAGCTTCGAACATACTAATCGTGAGTGGACCGTTGTTGAGGGTCTGCCTGAAGGAACCCTCGTTAAAGTTCAAGGCTACCCACATACAGTCTCAGGTTCCTTCTTTATTAAAAAAGCTAAAGCTGAAACCAACACGTACAAGCTTTTGTTCTGTGAAGAAGGCGTCTTCTGCGGTAATGTTCGCGTTGTTAGGAATGGGAACTGGGTTTTGGCTGTCACTCAGGACGAGCCATACGAGTTTTATCTTAAGCGTGTTCCACCAACATCTGCTGATGCATGAACAATCGAGTACTTTCTTGTGAAAACTATATGCTTTGGGTGTAATAAACTAATGCATGGTAAATAAAATAACCAGTGTTTGGTTGTTCTAACTTTCATATTTGCGGACCACCATAGTCAATTTTATCCTTTCGCTCTAAAGCTATTGGTTTGGATTACCTCCTTATTTCTTTTCATCAAAACAAAACCAGTGTCTAAAATGAGAAAGGTTACGTTTTCCAAACTTTCCTTCATATACATTAAAACTTGAAAAACTATATCTCCAGACAACTATTTTTTAGCAAAATATATATCTGTTATATAACTATATTTTTTTTATTAAAATGTTAATTAATAAAGTTGTAGAGTAAATTGAATAGTATACTCTTAAAACTCTCGTATAATAATATATTGATAAAATTTACAAACTATCTTACTTAATGTATACTTATTACATTATTAAATTAAAGTTATAAAGTAATTTTATTTAAAATAGAAATTGTTGAAATATTATTATTTGTTTAAAGTATTCAAGAACAACTATAAAAAAAATAATTTTTAACATCTATTAAATTGGTTGCTTAGTGACGATTAAAATCGTCACTATTCTATTTTTCGTCAGTAAATAGACATAGAATTTGATGCTACAAAAGTATCATAATGTAGGTTTAATATAATCACTAGAATAATTGCCACTAAAACTATTCGAGTCGATTTTAATAGCCTTTAAATTAATTACAACTACTCATAAAATCATAACTTTTATTTTTAAAATATATTCAATATTTAGTGGTGGTTTTAACCGCCTCTAAATTAATTTTTTATTTTTGTGATGTTTAGTGGCTATTATAACCATCAGGAAAATTCTTACTTTTTTCAAAAAAAAGTATATATTTAATATTTAGTCGGGGTTGTACTGGTCAACAAAATAATATTTTTTCTAAAGTAGAAATAATTAAAGAACTTAACCAAAATACAACTAGAACCATGAATGAGATATTAGTAGAGTCGGGGATTCTTTCTGTAAAGATACGAGCTTGTGCTCTATCATATTTTTCCCTTCTCTCTTCACTACTAGAAAAATACAATTTAGCCACCAATATTAGTCATTAAAATAATTTCGTCGCAAATTGTGACTAAAATAGCTACCGAATCATTGTAGTCGCAAATAGTCACAGATTTAGGGACTGAATAAATGTACAATAATATGTATTACTATAACAACTGAAATAGTGATCGAACATTTCTAGTCTCTAAATATAATTTTTTAGCCACCGATTTACCGACCAAAATAAATTTTATTTTGTAAAATATATTTAATATGGTCATTAGTCACCGAATATTTTCGGTCGCTAAACATTATTTAATATATAATGTTTTAGCCACTTATTTAGCGACCGAAATAAATTTTATTTTGTAAAATATATTTAATATGGTAATTAGCCACCAATTTAGCGACCAAAATAATTTTTATTTTGTAAAATATATTTAATATGTAATTAGCCACTGAATATTTTCGATCGCTAAACATTATTTAATATTCAATGTTTTAGTCACCGATTTAGCGACCGGAATAAATTTTATTTTGTAAAATACATTTAATATGATAATTAGCTACCAAATATTTTCAGTCGCTAAAGTATTATTTCATGTGAAATGTTTTAGCCATGGATTATCAACCAATAAAATTATTATTTTATAAAATATATTTAATATGATATTTAGTCACCGGATATTTTTGGTCGCTAAACCATACACGTAATTTTTTCATAAAATTATTTAATTAGATTAAACTAAGATGATAAAATTTTTAAATTAACATTGAATATAAATTATAAAATAACTGAATTTTTACTTTTACAATTTGTGGCAACTCATAAGTTTGTTTCCTCTCACCTCCACCACCACCATCAACAACAACATTACTGTCACTACAACCACAACCACTACCACCACCACCATCAGCACCACATCCACCACCACCACCACAACCTCCACTACCACCATAACCACCACCACAAACACCACCATCAGCACCACATCTATCACCACCACCACAACCTTTACCATCAACAAGAGCAGCATCGCCACCACCACCAATACCACCATCAACACCACATCCACCACCATCACCAGAACCTCCACCACCACCATAACCAACATCACCACCACCATCATCACCACTACCACCCCCACCACAAACCACCACCACCTTCATAAGAATTAAATTTTATATTAATATATCGTAGTTAATTAAATTATTTAGTTTCATAATTTTAAATTCCAACTAAAAATTTTAAAATATTGTCTTACATTCTTCACGCGGTTTATTGTTTGCTCCAAATTTTAGATTTTATTGTTTGCTCGAAACTCATTCTTCTCTCTTTCACTACAAGAAAAATTGATATTATCGATGGTCATAATTCGTCAATAATGCTTAAAATCTGTCGATAAATTAAAATGACCGACGGATTTCTGACGACCAAAAATCCTTCGATAATACCTTCATCTATAAATTTTACCAACAAATAATAATTTCGTCAGTAATTACCAACAAAAATATTTGTCGATAAAGTCCATGATAGTTGTATATTACTAATTTCTTTTCTCAGTACTATTTTTTTTTCGAAAATAAATTTTTTCTTTTGGGTAGAATTTAGAATAGTTTTAGTTAAAATTTAGAAATTATATTTTTTGTTCGAAATTATATTTTTTTTCTTTTGGCTAGAATTTATAATTTTTTTTTTAGAGTGATATTTATTGGAACTTTATTGTTCTGAATGCTTTAATTTAATCCAAAACACCAAAACCATCATGAGATGGCAAATCCTTCCACTTCCATGTGATTAAACCAATGATAGTTAACTTCATCGGAAACAATTCTAGATTGCTTCAACAAAAAAAATCATTTCCATAAACCACTATCTTTCCAGAAAAATACATACCACATGCACAAACAATAAAAAATGAAAAATAGAATCCACCACAATAACAACACCATAGATCCCAAAAACAAATTTAAAATTAAAAAATACAAACAAAAGTAGAATCATCCACAATAACAATGACCTATAAATCACATATATAGAAAAATTAAAAAAATACAAACAAAAAATGAATCCTCCACAATAGCATTCATCTACACATCACATATCCAGAAAAATTAAAACAATATATATAAACAGTTAGAGTTCATGTTCCTCACGTGAAGTTTCAAACCGACGGAGAAGAAGCAGTAGAAAGCAAAGTAGTGATGTGACGTGGTGGATGTTCACGGAGATGAAATTGATGAACAAACCGTCGCTCAAGGCTGAGGCGAAACGGTGTCGGCTAGCGACGAAGGCGTGAAACATCATTGGAGAAGACGAGATCCATAAAGACGAAGAAACCCTTGAAAGAAAAAAGAAATTTGCAGTGGCGATAGCGTTGGAGAGCTTCTTGTAGTGGTGGCGACGACTACGTTGGAAGGGCTTCGCGTAGTGGTGACGACGACTACGTTTGAGAAGGAAAGAAGTGCAAGGATGAAGTGGCAGTAGAAAATTATGGTTGTTTTAAGAAGGTAAGAAGTGGCAGAGTAGAAGACGACACCTTTAGAGAGTGAAAGAGTGAATTAGGATTTATGAAAAAAGAGAGGCAATTAAGGTTGTTTTAAGACATTCACTAACATTATAATGCACTACAAAAAAAGTAGACATTTGTGACGGTTAAAATTATTAGTTTTAGCGGTTAAAAACCGTCAAAATTACGCATGTCAAAAACAGTTTGTGACAAAAAAAAATTAACTGCTGGTATTGCTGTCAAAAAAGAAAAAAGAAATTACCAGCGGTTAAAAACTGCTACAAAATTAACTTTTATTTTATAATATTTAATTATATTTTAACGGTTAAAAACCGCCATAAAATATATCATATTTTGACGGTCAAAAACCGCTACAAAATATATTATATTTTGATAGCTAAAAACTGCCACAAAATATATCGTATTTAGACGGTTAAAAACCGTGAAAAAAATATCATATTTTGACAGTTAAAAACTACTACAAAATATATCATATTTTGACAATGAAAATCATAAAAAAATGCTTAAAATATTTTTAATTCTTTTAAATATTCTAAAAGTATTTAGTAATTGTTTTTCATTCATATGTTAACCAATATTTCCATGATCTATTTTATTAAAAATTATTTTTTATTTACTTATTTATTACAAAAAAACATTCTACTTTGCAAGTCCTATTATTCTTTATTTACTCATTTATTGAATTATTAAATATATGTGAAAGTCTTTCCACATTGGTATGGTTAATGAAGAAGCTTGGACAACATGCTCTTTACAAATATTTACCTGCCTAATCAAAATCATTGTATTCTTTTTTCTCCATAAAAGAGTGATCTAGATTTTTCATTAACTCTACCAATAACTACACCAAACAACACTACAAAATCCCAAATACTTTTAGCCAGTAAGCAAGGAAATAATATGTTACAATGCAAATTACAAATTATAAAGTGCAAAATGAAGGATTGAAAAGATCCTAACATATGTAATAGGATATATGTCAAATTAATATAACTAAGTCTTGGAATATCATAACATATATGTCAAACTCCATGAAAATTACTATCAAGTGATGATCCTCCTCGTGATGTTGGTAGTTCTTGACCACTCTATTCATCTTGTGAAATTAAAATTTAAAATCATATCATGTTAGCATATTTAGAAATAATACTTAAGATATTAAATTATACACACAAAATATAAAGCACTTACAATTACATTACTCTCATTACCAAACATGACACCCAACTCATGAGGAATATGCCCTTCCTTCATTTGGATGTATGCAACCGTGACACTTTTTAATGTCTTTAAATTTTCTTCAGAAGTTAGTAACTTTTCCTTTAGACAAATAACTTCCTCTTTCAATTGTGAACTTTCAACTGAACCAGAATTTGAGAAATTGTGCCCTGCATTACTAAATCTAGTCTTGGATTGAAATGCAACACTATGAAGACCTCCTAATCCTAAGCAACATACACGTCCAGAATGATCCTTTCCCAACACTTTACTAACACAATCATCAACTGAGATCTCATTAGAATTAACACTTTGACTCATTTCTTGTGTCATTTTCTCCTGTAAATATAAAAGTACACGATGAAATATTGAAACTAAAACTAAAAGATGAATATAGAAATCAAGTTGAATATTGTTCTTATAAAAAATGTTACTAAATTTACAGTGAAAACATGGGCATTTTAAACATATTGAGCACCCCTAGGAAGGTACATGAAGAAACCACACAGCTGCAAAAAGTAATAGCCTACCTAGAGCAGACTAAGTAAGTCCAAAAGCTTATGAATAGTCTGATATTTGCAAATTAAAACAGAAAAGGAGTAGGATAAGAAAAGGTAGGCTATAGACATGGAATAATATCATTTCTTTTGCATTTCATTCATACACTATAATAAAAGACAACTACTTAGATCAGCTACTTAACCTACATTTTTATTTAATTTGAAAAATATCATTTCTTCTACATTTCAGTCATAAACTATAATAAAAGACAACTGCCATTGTACTACTAATATTAATGATGGAAAGAACAAATAAAAATAGTTCCAATTAATACCGAAAAAATAGAATTAGAGTTTCGGGAAGGGAGTGAAAGCAAAAGCTCCTTGATATTAACTAGGGCACTTCTGCAATATAACCCAACATACTCAAAGACAAAGAATGCATGAATATTACAACAGTAATTTTAGTTGGATCTTGAAATAACTGTTTTAAAATGAATACCTTTCGTGCATTAAGTTCTTCTAACATCAATCATTTTAGAACTTTTTTAAAGATTCAGTAAATAACTATATACACCAGTCTGTGATCTAACAATTGAATATTTTATCAAACAAACAAATTTGTTGCATTCAACTTTATCTAAATCCCAATCACAGAATACAAATGAAAAATTAGTATATTGTAACAGTATATAAAAATCAGAGTGAAAACATATTGCAAAATTATAAGAACTTATAAATACTTTAACTAAACTTACCGCAATAGACCTTGCCTCTTCATTGACATAAGACTCATTTCTTTTCTTATGAGTCTCAATATACAACTCTCCTCTACCCACAGCACGTCCAAGGTTTACTTCTTAATAAATATGAGCATATAAGAACAATAAAACACTCCATGAATTTTAATTAAACTCAACAATGAACAAATAATTACCATCTCATGTTGTTTTGTAGACAAAAGCTTTGCACCACCAGTATGAGGAATCTTTTGCGCTTTTCTAACTTCAATATTTCTCTTGCTTAATTTCTGAGACAAGAAAGTTATTAATTAAAAGAAAAGACAAAAAAATAGTTATTCATAACAATCATTTATGAAAACTACCTTATACTCTTCACTGAGATGATAATCAACAAATGAAGACCACTGATCTTTTTGAATACCATCAGGGACATTAGCAATTAATTGTTCTCTTGATAATGAAGTATCATAAACACGGTTCCACAAATTCATCTTTTCATTTCTATACTTATTTGACATGCAAAGGGAACAATAACGTTCAGCAGACCTTTTTTATGCCTAGAAATGAAATAAATTCTAAAAAAGAAAAAAAAAGTTAGTATATAAAATTGTAGAAAAAAAGAAGAAATGATGAATCTACAAACATGATAAGAAATAACAACCGAAATGAAAAAGGAACAAATGTCAATCTACATTCTAATCCGTGCAAATTGTTTCAAGGAAAATTGTAATTGGTAAAAATCATAGAAGAACTAAAATCAATCATAGAAATGCATTAGAGCTAAAAACATTCAAGAATAGCAAAGTTAACCACATTATACTCAACATGTACCTTTAAAATGTTAAAACAATCATCCTTGTATGACTTTGGAACCTTTGGCCAACTATCAAGGTTAATGAGAACATTGTTTGAATTTGTAGTAATACGACCACATGTTGAAGAAAGAAGTGAAGTCGCTTCTCCATAGGCTCGTAATTGTCTATCAAATGGCACAATTATACGTTCACCATGACGCATCTCAAATACACCTGGCTTCGTCAACTGAATTTTTTTTTTTGTATTTCCTTGTTCATCTATCAAATGGTGACATAATTAGGAAGAAATTTTAAAAAAATTTATAAATTCTTATTTATAAGTAGAATAAAACTTAAAATTACCTATAACATGTACAGTCCATACTCTACTCGACTCACGTCCTGCATGTGGTTGTTGAGTAGTATCCACTAGAGGTGGAACATGTGGATGTGAGGTAGGAGCCATAGGAGGAGGAATATGTGGATGTGGAGTAGGAGCCATAAGTGGAGGAACATGTGGATGGGTCGACATAGAAGGAATATATTCAACTTCTTTATACAATGAGTAAAAAGTGAGAGTCTCTTCAGCTAAATAACTTTCACTTATAGATGCTTCAGGTTGTGCTCTATTTCGTACAAAGGACTTCAAATGTCCTAACATTCTACAAAAAAACATAATTTAACCAATATTTTAATCAAAATAAATAGGTTAAACATAACTACATGTATTTACTTTTCAATTGGATACATCCAACGATAATAGACTTCTCCTCCTAATTTCACTTCTTCTACAAGATGACAAGTTAAATGGACCATCATAATGAAGAATGATGGAGGTAAAAGAATTTCCAAATGGCAAAGAGTAAGCACAATTCGATGTTGTAACTTGTCAAGATCTGAGATATTTAATCTTTTACAACATAACTCCTTGAAAAATGAGGAAAAATCTACCAACACTGCAGTCACATGGTCAGGCAAAACATTTTGAATAGCTATTGGAAGTAAATTTTGCATGAGGATGTGAGAATCGTGACTCTTAAAGCAAAATATCTTATAGTTTTCATCATCAACACAACGAGATATGTTACTTGAATAACCATCTGGCATCTTCACATTCTTGAATGTATTGAGAAATATCTTTCTTTGTTCTCTTGTCATTGTAAATAACAAAGGAATGTATTTTTAATTTTCATCCGGCCAAAGGTCTTCTTTTATCCCTATATCTTTTAGATCTTGACGAGCTTGAAGATAATCTTTTGATTTTTCATCTTTGAGCATTGTATACAACAGATTATCACACACATTCTTCTCAATATGCATAACATCAAGGTTATGACGTAAAAGATTGTCCTTCCAATAAGGAAGATTAAACAATATGCTTTTTCTTCTCCATTGGTTTCCTTTACTACTTGACTCAAGATTGCTATCAAATGTTATGACATCAAGTTGTTTCAAAATTTCTAACCCAAATAATAATTTTGTAGCACCTCTTTCTTCAATTGTGCCATCAAATTGTTTTTTCATCAATCTAAATTTGTGACTTCTCTTTAAAAAGCGTCGATGACCCATGAAACACCACTTGTTACTACGTCTTAATCGACAAGGAAAAACGTCAAAATTACAAGTTGGATCAGCATAACCAGTATAAGTATTCCACCAAGATAGAGTACAAAGTCTAGGAAAATCACTAGTTGTCCACATGAGAGACGCTCGCATTACAAACATAGAGATGTCAATGTGAGCCAGAACCCGTGAGCCAACCCGACTCACCACGGGTTTGAGCCGGGTCGGGTTGGGATTTTTTTTTTGTGATAATGGGTCAAAACGGGTTGAGCTCACTTAACCGACGGGCTATGCGGGTTCGAGCCGGGTTATGGTGAGCTGACCCACCAACCCACCTATATTTAAAAAAACCTAATTTAATAAAATTAATTATTTAAAATTAATATTTTTCAGAATCTGAAAAAAATTTACGCAATCCCTAACTCATTTTTCACGCAGCGCACAGTTCCCTTTCTCTTTTCCTTTCCCTTTCCCTGTCACGACGATGGTGCCATAGGTGGTGGTCGTCGGTGGTTCTTTGGCGGCGGTGGTCGACGTTGGGTGGCGGCCGTTCGGTGGTGGTCGAGCTGAGGAAAAACGCAATCCGCAACCAACCTAGTCCTCTTCTCATTTTCAATTTCGACCCACACAGCGCAGTTCCCTTCCCTCTCAGTCGTGTTCGTCGCGGTGGTGCCCACAGGTGGTGGTCGTCGGTCGTTCTTTGGCAGCGGTGGTCGACGTTGGTGGCGGCCGTTCGGTGGTGGTCGCGTCGAGAGAAAACCCAATCCCTAACCTAATTTTGTTCTCATTTTCATTTTCGACCCACTCGCACTTCCCTTCCCTCTCACTCGTGTTCGTGGCGGTGGTGCCCAGAGGTGGTGGTTGCCGGTCGTTCTTTGGCGGCGGTGGTCGACGTTGGTACCGGCCGTTCGGTGGTGGTCGAGCCGACGCTTCTTTTGCTCGTGCTGCTCCTGTGCCTAGCCACTTTCAGGTTTCTTTCTTTCCCTTTCTTTGTTTTCTTCAATCCTGATAATATGTTCTGCAACATCAGTGACCACTGTAATTACGTTCACATACAGTTTCATCACCTACAGTTATTACGTTCACATAAACATCAGTTACTACTGGCAATGCTACTAAATGTGTTCAAGTTTTTAAATTGTAGAAAGATCTAAATTGGCCACTGTAATATTCATTCTAAACTTGTATTTATATGTGTAATTATGTATGATTATGTTTCTGCTAAGGGAGTTTTGCAGACTATTAGTCTCATATCTATGATTCTGTTTCTGCGATATTGGTATGATGTTGTGAGAGTGTTGCATATCTATGGCAGAAGCTTTTACTAATAATGTACTTACTGTTGCAGGAGAGTGTTGTAGGAAAGCGCTGGAAAGGATCTCAACTTGAACAAAGCTCAACTCTAGTTAGCTTAGCTTTTACTAATAATGTACTTATTCGTGTCATGTTTTTGGTCAGTTTTGTTTATGTGTTGATTGTTCTTGTTAGTAATGTGCAACATGGAATCTGAAACTATTCATCAGAGTGTTAATGAGCAAGAGCCACCTTCTGTTAATAATGAAGATAATGAGGTTCAAAAAGAAACTAAGAAAGCTAAGACGTCTACCTCTGAAGTTTGGAAATATTTTACAAAAGTTGGAGTGAAAGATGGTAAAGAGAAGGCCAAATGTAATGCATGTGGGCAAGAATATGTAATTGGTGGCACTAAAATAGGTACTTCTACACTCTTGCGTCATTTGA
>Ga0214544_1005842_pt1 | contig 23407 bp, 8 predicted proteins | sample CNSS3metaG_FD_160074 | JGI IMG/M metagenome (GOLD analysis project Ga0214544, IMG submission 160074) | Root nodule microbial communities from cowpea collected in UCLA plant growth center, Los Angeles, California, USA - CNSS3 | ecosystem: Host-associated > Plants > Roots > Nodule | place: USA...
AATTAACACAAATAAAAAAAAAAAAATTATCTATAATTTATATATATATATATATATATATATATATATATATATATATATATATATATATATCTATATGTATGCATGTTCAGAAGCATTACATAAATAGTTTAATACTTCAAAATAAAGATTGGTACACAATTATTTCTGACCCATATAACATGAAATAAAACATTCTAATTTATTAGTAACAATTATACCACACCATTAGTAAATTAATATTCAATTGAGTAAATGATAAAAGTTAAATAAATAGTTTAATATTTAGAATTAAAGATTGTGACACAATTATTTCTAACCCATATAGCATGAAATAAAACATTTTCTAAGTTATTAGTAACATTATATCACACCATTAGAAAATTAATATTCAATTGAGTAAATGATAAAAAATGTAAAATTTTTGAAATGTGTCAAATAAAAAATTGACAAAAGTAACAATATTTATAAAATTAAAACAATCCAGTAATAAAATACATATTTAATTTAAAATATAATACATATTTACTTTAGACTGAAAATATGTATGTATAATTTTAACGCCTGTGAACCTTTAGTAATGACTGTCAATTAAAAAATAATAAAATACGTATAATTTTAAGATTCACATAAAATTTAACGTCGAATATTAAAATTTGTAAAAGTGTACAAGTTTCGTGCTAAATTATGGTATTGCAGAGACACTCTAAAAGTAAATTTCATATAGCAATTCAAATGGCCAGCTAGTTCTTCAAGGCCATTTTCATAAGGGCACAAAAGGACTGAAAAAATTAGACTAAAGAAACTAAGCCTGGTGCAGAATTTCAATGGTTTTTAGCTTACGATAGATTTCAATGGTTTCATCTTCTCTGTCAAAATTTGAACACTATTCATTAATCAAGACAAAAAGCACAGGAGCTCTTCACAGCTTCAATACAATCTACAAAATCAAAACAAAAATCAGTGAAGGTTGATTAAGCCAACCTACAATCCACAAAGCTCGTGCAAAACATGCACAAACAGTTATGCAGGAAAATGCTAGAGATTTTCCCGACTAGTAATGTAATGCAGAGTTAATAATCGGAATAAAGTATGACATAATGTTGGAAAGTTACACTGATTTTCAACAAAACATTTTTTCTATTTATTAAATATCACTTGATTTCATCTTGTATATATGTTCACATATCGAAACAGCATTATATCTTAAATTTATAAGTATTTTCCATATCTTTGTATGTTTATGATATCAAGCATCTAAGGTTCATAGATAGCTACATACGTATTGTAAAGTCAAAATGCCATGACATACCGAATTAGTGACTTAGTTGATCAAGAAGTCTAATAGAATATTTGTTCCCTAAAATGGTTGGATCCTCGGGTCTAGGATCCTTCTAAGCTAGGTGGAAATTTTGAATCCTCGATAATGTACAGGATCCATTTAAAAATTCTGAAATAGTTAAAGAACCAACAAAATAGAAAAACAAGTAACACTTTTCCTAAACTATTTGAAATTTTCAAACAGGTTCCTATTAAAAACTATCATTGATCAGGAATATTACATCTACTTTTGGCAAAATATATAGGACCTACTTACAAAGTTTTCAACTATAGAAACATATTTAAAATCCTAAAACATATCAGAGACTAACAGATCAATTTCACATTCTTAACTAAAAACTAGATATTTGATTAACTTGCATGCCTCTATAAATCTTGATAGTTAAATTTCCAAAATAAGAAACCAATGGATGTAATGTGCAGTGTGTAGATGTAATGTAATAATTCATGCTGCAAATAAATGACATATCATTACCATTCTTTACTTGGAGTCATATTTTGCGCTTCCCAATCTTTCCCTTACCACGGCGCTTGTTTTTAGCTATTTTCAATTTCTTTTTCATTTTCTTCCCTATTCCACCAACAGGCTTTAAGGAAGCCATGGTTTGACTGCCGTCAGCCATCTCCACATCTGAAAAATTTAAAAGCAAACACCACATATTAGATTTTTATTGTAAGGTAATCAGATGCCAAGAAATAACTAAAAAGAAAGTATGAATTTGGGATTTTTCATTTAGCAAAATATTCTTATTATGCAACAAAGCTTTCACAACCATATGGTTGGTGCTCAGAAAGATCACAAATGATAAGCATGATAGAGCAACACCATCTTCAGAACACAGTTCCAATCAGCATAAAGAGTCATGGGTTTAAATGTTGGCTTACTCATGTAGAGCATAGTAAAACATAGTATAAGATCAATTCACTCTAATCAATCTCCATATATATAAAATAACATTATATCACAAAAATCAGCATATAAATCATAAGTACTCAAGAAGAGGGAAGGTATAAAAAAAATTATTAAGTAAAAGAATTGATATGGTACCCATGTTGGTGTTGCTAGTGGAAGTGGTCACATCCATGGTATTTTTTGATTTCGAAGGAACCTCCAACTTTGGTGCAGCAAGAGCAGCTTCCTGGGCAGCCAGCTTAGCAGCTTCTTTCTTGTCATAGAAAGGTTCAACAAGCTCCCTTCGAATTGCCCTCAGCCTCTTCTCCTTCTTTGATCTCAAAGACTTTGCCATTCTCTTGTACTTTCTTTCACCTTCCTATACTTCAATATAGATTTCACAGTATTACTTGGGGCCTGCTAAGAATAAAATTCATCAGTATTAGTAATTCAATTACTTTTTCTATTTAATGAATTCTAGTATTTGGCACAAATCTCACAATTTATTTAAATAAATTCCACTGATTCAGATATTTCAAAATTAATAGGTCAATTTGAATCCCAATTTTAAGAATAGCATCTTGTATATTTGGACGACAAATGAATTCCATGAAATTCGCTGCCCACGTTAGGAGAATTAAAAGCAACAACAATAATCAATCCAATAGTTTGAATTTTGCCTATTATATTTTCTTTTGACTAAACAAAAAAGTCTGTATTATAACTTCGACAAAGACGCCATAGAGTTTATCAAACTACACACATAGGTAGCACTTGGTATCCAACAAAATGAATTAACCTAACACTAACAAGATTTCAGAAGGCACGCATGAAACATGTAAGAAAAAAAATCTAATGGCAATCAAAATCCTTCCCCAAAGTACCCGAAACCATAATATTCAACTAAACTTTACAAAAACTAATCTTGAACAAGTTCAACATCTTTTCTTCCTTTAAAAAGGCAAAACTTGAAAACGAAATTTAATGTAAAGTGAGAACGAACACGAAAACAAGGATGTTTGTTTACCTGCCTTGTTTGGTTTGGTCAGGTTAGTGGAATCAATAGACAGCACCAGCAACGAAAGCAAACTCCGGCTGCGGACTGTGTTCTACGAAAGAGGCGCTCTTTACTGCGTGTGGCTTTGTTAGGTTTTAATATACGAGAAGGAAAATTGCACGAGGACAGAATAGTCTCTTATTTCAAATGGATTATGGGTGGGCCTATATTAAATATTTGAAATTGGGATGGGCTTTCGGCCCAATCTTTCAAGATTTTCAAGCCCTGTTGCATTATTCCTCTAACGAAAAGGAAAAACTAAAATAAAATTAAAAACAATTTCTTAAAATTTTAAAATTCAAATAGTTTTTTTCTCAAACTATTGGTTTGAGCTTCTGTTCTTTTTAAAATTATATGTGTTTGTATTTGTACTGTGTTGTTGTGTTTTTTATTTAGACTAACATTGATACATGGTAACCATTTATTTACAAATGTAAGTTATTTTAATAATATTTAAAATAATATAAGTAAAAAAAATAAAGGATATATATTCATCAGGAACCAATCAAATAATTCTGTATACATTAAAATCACATCATAAAAAGTTGGAAGATTATTAGCATATAGTTTAATTATGGGAAGAATTATAATGAATTCCATGAACAAATCGTGAGATAAAGAGAGCATGCAAAAGAAACTAATTAAACAATGAAAAACAACCATTGACGGGATTGAAAATTTTACAAAAACAAAAAATCAAACAAAAAAATCATATTAAAAGATAAAAAATAAACAATGAAGAGAAATAAATCAAAAGATATAAAGAATCATTTACAAAAGTGAAGGGACGTAATTTACAAAAGGAGAGGGAGGTTTTTTTTTTTTATCGAACGGGTTAATTAAATTTCAAAATTACATATGTGTAGGGTCAAATTGGCATGTTCATTGATAACTTTTAACCATTGAAGTAAAGTCGTAGACGCAAATGACGACTTTTGTGTTAATTAAAGTTTTAACATGAAAAGTGTTAATTTGATTGATGTTAATCACACTTAATCAAAAGAAATTGTATTCTGCTATTGCAACTTTGGTGTTAAAACTGAATTTTTCATTCCTATGACAATTTCAGTTATGGTTTTCTAAAAGAAATCATAAGAACCTTAATTGAAGTCATCATAAGAGATGATAATTTCGATTCAACTTATATTACACCACAGTCGTCACTTAGTGACACAAGTTCTCTTATGATATCATTTTGGAAAACATTAACCAAAGTCGTTATTGTTAATTTTGAAATGGTTGAAATACCAACAAGGGGGTTGAATTGTAGTTAAAAATTTAGGCTATATTTGAAAGCTAAAAATCACCTTTAATTGAATCAATTTGATCACCAAGTTAGGATGCAAAAGCTATTGGACAATATATTCTCGATCGATAAAAAACAAAGTTAATCGATTAATTTTACTAAACATATTATGTTCTGGTATAATCAACCAATTGAAACAGAAAACAGTCGACTGAAATACTGGAAAAAATGCAAAAATGCAAATTCGAGTTTTAAACCAGAAATCGTGCACAAGAATGATCAAGATAGGTTCTAATTAATTATGCAAACATGCTCAATGCTGCATATGTCATGAAAACATACAAGAACACTAAAAAGATGATTTAAACTCAAGTTCTTTAAACTTTAAATGATTATGCAAGAGAGAAGGGTTAGAGAAAAGCTTGGATCACAAGATTTTTATACTGATTCACTCAAACCTGAGCTACATCCAGTTTGTCAAGGCAACCTGAGCTTGACTTTGCACTATTTCAAAAGATTTACAAAGTATCCACCTTTACACTTTCAAAATAAGCAAAAACCACAAACAAGACTCTTGAATCACACAAGAATCACACCAGCACAACAAGAACCCTCTTGCAGACCTGGAAAACCACTAGACACACACACAAAGTTTGAGCAAGATCAAACTTGAGTGGTAGCACAACCCAGCCTATCACAAACCACTTTCTCCAAGCTTCAAACATAAGTCAAAAGCTCCAAGAATTGATCCAAGATCAATCTTCAACTGTTGTAGTCTGAATGATCATGAAAGAGAGAGTTTCCAGAATAATTTCACGCTAAAAAATGATCAGAATACCTCTCTTTCGAAAATCACAGCTCTTATAGTTAAACTGTTACGAAATTCAACAAGTTGATTTCCAAATCAATCGGTTGATTTCACTTGACTTAAGTAAAATCAGTCGATTAAAAAATAAATCAACTGATTGAATTAGTTGCAGGTTAAGACTACTGCAGCCGACCTTTTAACATGTTGAAAAATCATTCAACAGATTAAAAGAGACATTTTAACACGTTGAAAAACCATTCAACAAATTAAAAATACATCTAATTAATGCTACAAGGTCTACAATATGAATTACAAACATCAAATACACTTTCTTAATGATGTAACTATGTGAAGAGCACACGTTCCAACCTTGATCAACATGAATTCCATCAAATCTCATTTTTCTTCATCAATGTAGACTTCATTCCAATGGTAATGGCTTCAAGGTACTTCAAAAGGGTTTCATCAAATCTTTAAGAGACATATCACCTTGGCTTCACATGTCAACAGTTATAAGAAATGACAGTTTCAACCTTAACACCAAAGTCACCATAGCGAAAGATTATTTCTTCTAATTAAGTGTGATTATCAATAGATCAAATTAGCTCTTCTCATGTTAGGACTTTAATTTACACATAAATTATATGTTTTTACGACTTCACTTCAATAGTCAAAAGTCATTAAAGGACATAACAACTTCTTCACAACAAATCGTCCGTAAGCACAACTTGACTATACAAGTAATTTTTCTTAAAAATAACCCAAATGTGTAATTTTTAAATTTAATTAGCTGTTAAAAAAAATACCAGAGAGGAAGAAAATAGAATAGAAATAACAAAATTGTCTAAATCAACAGGATAAAAAAGGTTGAATGTGGAATTTGACTCCATAACCAAATTTTATGCAGTTTTTTCTTTCTAATTTTAAGAAATTGAATAATTAAAAACATTGTTTATTATAAATTATATATTTATTTATTGAAAATGACTTATTATAAATTTAACATTTTAATAGTGTAAAATGAATTCAGAATTAGAAAATATATTTAATTTAATACTTATAACTAAGTTATGACTAAAATTTTTGAATAAATAAAATAATTTAAATATATCGTGATTATGATAATAAAAAAATAATGATAATAATAGATTGTAAGGATCTAAATTCCAGCGGTCAACTACACTACAAACATAAAAACCATGATCAGATTACAAACATAAAAACCATGATCAGATTTCGTTTTTCCGCAAATCGAATTTCTCATATGAATAGTAAAAAGGTCTATTATAAAAAATAAACTGTATTTAGATCAATGATGTTAATAAATTTAAGAATTGGTACAAGAAAATATTTCCTATGTTCAACATAGATAATGTAAAGTTCATATATAGGATATAAGTTTATAATATAGGTTTTATAAGATCTCTTTTCCGTAAAGCATGTTAATATTATATAAAATTTAAGATTTTAGGTTTTAAATAAGATTCTAAATTATAAGAAAAAAAATTATTTTTTTATCTTAAGAATATGTCTTACGATAAGAAGTAAATAAAAATTATTAAAAGTGAATGTTATAAGACTTTTGCATTAGTAGAAATTGTAAGAATATCATAAAAATAATGTTGCATAAATAAACTCACAAAAAGTAAATTATGGTCTCATATAATGATCCTCTCAATAGCAATGGTCTCATCCCAAGTGTGTAACTAAATAAGACACATAGACAGATGACCTAATGAGGAGGTGTATAATAAAGCACAATTGTCTATTGTTGCTCCATTTATATAATAATAGACAAATGAGGATGAAATACTTTATATTCGATGTTTTTGAGATTGGGTGTCAACTTATAATCATCTTCAGTGGTGTATAGACCAATTTGTGTGAGATATACATGTATGTGTTCATTAAGGTCTGTCGTGCCATCATACCTATCGATGACTAAAGTTTTTCACCCTCTAGGTAAGGGAGTTTCCATTATTTCATCTATAAAAGGGTGCTTGCACGCATTTTTCTGCAACGCGGACGTATTAATTGTCCGCACAGTTGGGGGGTTAGGTGCACTCTCCTCCACGATCTTGATGTGCGCTGGTTGAGAGGTAACTTGAGTCTTGCTGGGACGCGGTTGTTCCCCTTCACCCTTCTCGTTGTTGCCTTCAAGTTTTTGTTTGATACTAGCATTTTTAGCTCGGAGTTTAGCTAACTCTTTCTTGTATGGCTAGCTTGATTGCTATCTGGTTGTTTTCAGCTGCTTGCACCTCCTGTCCGTTACTTGCCATGTTTCTAGTAGACACCATGTGCATCAACTTTCTTCGGCCCCACAGTGGGCGCCAAATGTTCCTGGCGGAGTAAAGATATACTCGCGAACACAAATTGTATCGGAGCTAATGAACCTCTAAATGCACATGTCCACTTTCTTCACTTCAATGCCTAAGTCCCAGAGCCGAAATATCCTCTTCCGATGAAAGGTCCTACTGGCAGTGGAGCCTGCAAAGTCACTCCGACGCCTAAGTCAGTGTCAGAGCAATAAATGACAAGAATAGTAAAAATAGCATAGTTATTTTATCTCGTGAATAGTGCCTTTTATACTACTTTAATGGACCTAACCCTATGGACCTAGGGTGTATAGTGTTTAGTTGGTTTTATGTTTTGTTAACTGTGTTTAATTAATTTAATTCTATTCTTACCATTCTATTTTCTAGCACAAATTTGTATAATCCTCACTACTATTGATTAGATACATTCTTTGCTCCTGTGTCGAAATCGCTTCGACTCTCTCTCTAATTAATCACCATATCGTAACCTCTTTGCTTGTTTTCACGTTGCCTATTTACTTTAAACTAATGAGCACCATGAAGGTTCCTGCACTGGAATATATTCAGACTAGCCTACTGGAGTGTATTCAGACTAGCCCATCAATGCGTCAGGTCTAAAGTCTGCGCTGCTTGCTTTGCTTCTTAAGCTGGAGTGTACTCGGCCTTCCAGCCTGCAGCTTATTCGGTGGTTTAAAGCACCTTTTTTCCCACCATGTACAATTGTATATTACATGCCTTTTTATTCAACGTTAGCATTTTGTTGCTACTCTTAATGCATGTTGTGGTTTATCCATAACTTGATATTTGATTAACTGTGTATTAAAAATTATCTTTTGTAATCCGGTTTATAAAAATATTTTTGTCTAAATTAGTTATTGATTACCATCATTGACATGTATTACACAATTTTTTTTGAAGAACTATAATTACTTATTAGTTGCTACTACAGGATGGATACACTTGTCATTGATTGAATCAAGCTAACATTAAAAAAGATAGTACGTATATTTCGAACCAATCGAGCTAACATTAAGAAAGAGATTAGTATACATGCACCCAACCATAACACGTTTTCCATAGTCAATTTACCTTATAACATGGGAACAAAGTATGCTTTAAAGACTCTGGTTCTAACTTGCACCTCGGAAAGGCTAAGTATGAGTCCAATTGAAGATATTTATCGTTTTGAATTGATCCATTGTTGGTACTTTCTTCCTTCTCCAAATAAAAAAAAAAAAAACATTAGGTCAGACCTTGGTCTCCCATATTGCTTTATAACATATGGCTAAATTTTTCATTTCTATATGTTCTAAGTTTGAAATTAGTTTATGAAAATTTGAAGTAGTAAAAAAATTCACAATTGTGAAGTTTTAAAATTTCAAGATTTAAAAGTTAAATTGTAATTTTTGATTCTCCCATAATCTTGACCAATACGGGTAAATACTTACAAATGCTCAAATAGTTGAATGCTTTAGCCATTTTTTTTATTACTATTAAAGCAACCACGTGATACAATTTGAACTAGAACCATTCGTTTATCGGGTGGAGATGGGTTTAGCGGCACCTTATTCCGTTGGAACAAGCCTCCCTTCCCTTCAACGCCTTCCTTCCCTGAAACCCCAAATCTGTAACAATTATTCATCACCTGTTACTGTTAGTTCCCACCGTCATGCGAAATGTGCCCTCCAACTTCAACCACAACCACCACCGCCACCACCACCAACTGCAACAGTGGCACCGGACGAGAGCCTCGTGAAGAGAAGAACTGTCATAGGCCTTCTTGCATTTGATGCTGTCCTTGCTTATTCTTCCTTAAATTCATCACCAGCAGCTGAAACTCCTCCATGTGAATTTCAAGTCGCACCTTCTGGTCTTGCCTTCTGTGATAAACTTGTGGGAGCTGGTCCTCAGGCAGTCAAGGGACAACTTATTAAGGTTTTTTTCATTCTCGTTTATTCTTCATCGCCTGAACTGTACAAACTTTTACATTTTCAGTAAATTAGAAACAAAAGTATAAACCTTACTATAATTTATTATTAGATTACGCTATAAAATGTTTTATTATGATATTATTAATGTATATCCTATTTATAATTTTTAATATGCTTTTAACTATGATATAGTTGGAGTACTTTAGAAATATGATTAAAATAGAGTAGGGAAGTCATGAGTGCAAAACCTTCATTTTAAAATCTACTTTTAGGATACTTCAAAAACTATTGTAATAAAACTTATTGGAACTATTGTTTTATTTAATATCAATATGCAATTAAACCATTTGTAAATAATTATTTTTTTCTTTAGATGCTTAGTCTTCTATGTAAAATTGTATATTAAAGATTAAATCATATAGAGATATATCTAAAATAAAGTATGTAGGTGGTTATAAATCTCATTTTATACTAATGTTATGATGTTATATACAATTTTTTAAGATGCATATACATATAAAAAAACGACTAATACTGTCTCTAGTGGTAAGTGGATTTAATAATATACATAGGACTATATATTCTCACATCTGAATAAAACAATAGATGAAAGGCATACAAATATCTATGTGATACATCCAAGTTAATGCATTGAAGATGGAAAGGCGCAAAAAATGTGGTGTTAGTGAAGGTTCACATGGAGCCTGTGTTGAGCTTGGGATGTTTTGGTCATTTACTGACATTATCCACTTTGGGTAAAGTCCTATGTTCTGTTTGACCAATATGCTATCTTCCAGGCGCATTATGTGGGGAGATTGGAGAATGGGAAAGTGTTTGACAGCAGCTATAATCGTGGCAAGCCACTAACGTTTCGCGTTGGTGTTGGAGAGGTATGATTACTATTGTTTTACATTTTTTCATACACTGTAACTATGAGCAGCAATATACAACACTGATGACAACTAATTATTAACTGTGTTAGGATTTTTGAAGTATTTATAATCAAAATCAGCAAATTTTATCATATGATAGTTTGTGAGAAATGATAGTATGAAAATTTCTCTTTAGGATTGATATAACTGGTGAACTCAGAAATGGAATTGCTTCTTGAGAATTGTTTGCTAATGAAAACCATAGAGTAAATTTCTATGTTTATTTAATGAGCGTCACCAATCAAAAGTAGTGATACTATAGAGTACCTTTTCTGTACAGTCTTGTTCAGAAATTAAAAGTTATCCATAATCAAATAGGTGATTAAAGGTTGGGATGAAGGCATTATTGGAGGTGATGGAGTTCCTCCCATGCTTGCAGGTACCTTTTTTTATCGGTGTCAATTCATTCTTTTATGACATGCCAAGGTAAAATTGTTTACTTTTTGGTAACATAGGAGGGAAACGTACCCTGAAGATTCCTCCAGAACTTGGATATGGCTCAAGGGGAGCTGGTTGTCGAGGAGGCAAGTACTTCTTTCCTTTTGTTTTCTGCTGCTAAACAATACTTTTTTCTTTTGACATTATCTTTGCCTGTAAAATGAAGATGAAATTTTGATTGCCCTTGGTTGTTTTGCACTTTGTGAAACTCGGTCAATTAAAGATTACGTTGAAGCTTTATCTTTAATTGATTTTCATCCATAGTGTTATCAGGGGAAAACTGGTTACTTTAGTTTAGGATGTTCTTAGTTTTGAATATACTGTGATGATTGTGGCACTTGGCAAGTGACATAGAAATGCTGAATAAGAGAATGGACTCGATGCATGCTATATTTCTCTGTTTTTTTTTTCCTGTTAACTTCGCAGTGCAGGAGAATAAACAAGAAAAATGCACAGTTAATGTTATGAAAAGGATAATTGTCAGGAAGTTTTCTTAATAGTGGCTATGCTTAATATTACAAGATAGTAGCTGCTATCATATTCTATCTAACTCACATGAACTTGTTAAATATATAACTTTCAAGAGTTATTTATTAATAGAGAAATTGGAACCATTGAATTAAGTTCTTAAAGAAAGATCATTTGGGAAAAAACCATGCCAAGACATCTCTGTAGAAAGATGTACATAAAACAATAGTGAAAACGTATTTACAGCAAATTCTGTAAAGAAGCTGGAACCAAGGAAAGCATGCCAAGCTGCTGTAGCCTGGATCTAAACTAGTACTAGGGTTTAGCGGTAGATCAGACTAGTGGTAATCTTCAGAATTATGCATTGCCTTATGGACAAGGACACTTTTCACATATTCTTTTTCTGCATGGTTTTATATTTTTTACATTTTTCTTGGGCAAGAAAAACTTAAACATTGTTTCATTCAGGTTCATGTATCATTCCTCCTGATTCAGTGCTATTGTTCGATGTGGAGTTCGTTAGCCAAGCATGATTTTCGAAGCCATGAGGTGGAAAGTTTCCTTCTTTTCCTTTGGAGTTTAGAGCACAGATTATATATAGTTGAAATTTTAAAACAAATGTTAAAGTTGAAATTGCTGGAGAAATTCATAACTAAGTCATTAACATGCTATTTTATTGATTATCCAACCTTGATTTCAGTAGCATAGAATTGTACCCGAAAGTTGAACAGTTATGGGCTGCAGTTCAGCACTGAAAAAACACTCCTCTGAAGTTCAAACTAAGAGGGTGAATAACACATAAGAAAAATGGAAATAACCAAATAAAGGAAACAACAATCAGTAAAAGGAAAGCTGTCAAAGCACTTTGATTGCTTTTGGCAAAGCAAGAAACCAGTTCTTTTTATCTCTTTTTATGTATGACTAACACTCACCCGAGTCCTAGTGTTACAAAGCAGTTAAATTGATTCCTAATAACTTATTAAAGTGACAAGACCCCTGCAATCAAAAGTGAAGGCCAAATCATGTCGCATTGCCTAAAGAGATCTAACGTACCTACTCTTACTAGTTGTGTTCTTAGATTTCAAACTTAAATTTGTTTCGTATTTTCTGAAGTTCCTATGGGAAAAAAAAAGTAAAGCAGAAAACAATAAAAGCTGTTTTCACTATTTCATATAGAAACTTTTGAAAATATATAACTAAGGGAAAATGGAAGACAAATTTTCTCAAACTAAATAGCCTCTAATTTTGAGTTTCATGTATGAGATGGGTTAATGTGGTTGAAAATGTCCTTCCATGCATTGTTTCCATGACATTTGACATCGAATTCAGTACGCGGAACTGACAAATTGTTTGAAATGTGGACGCATTTCATCCCACAAATTGTAAAAGGACAGCTTATGATGCCTATCACTTTGGAATCTTAGCTTTATCCCAACTTTTGAAATCATGATTCAAGAGTGTACCAATATAGGTACCAAAAACAAAATACTCACAATTTAGACAAGGAAAAACAACAAAAATTAACCAGTAAATTTTCCAATTAAGTTTGTCAGTTTCTGATGATTAATGAAAAAGATAGGTATGTATGTACTATATACTACCACTATCCAACAAGAAGAAAGAGACACCGGATTGAGATATATACAAGAGTTGAGTGAGTTTGCCATAGTCTGCTTCAGTTTTAAAGGAATGGGACAAAGGGTACCAAAGGGAGTTCCATAGAAAGTGATGAGGATATTTTGGGGTATTGAGGAAAAAAAAAATTGACCCTTCAAACGTTACTTTGGATGCCAATTCCATGTAAACTTTTTCACGCAAAACAATGGTGCTTGAAGATAATTTCTTACTCTTCCTACATTTCTTCTTTCACTATAGTGTGCAGTAAGCACCCAACTCATCATAAACAAAAAGGACACAAAACCATTACAAATTTGAACCATCAAGTGATTCATTCCTTGCTATCCAATAACATAACATGATGATGACAACAAGTATAGAATCTCTTATACACATCCTCTCATGTTTAAATCATTGGTACATGATCATGCTTTCAATTTCATTGCAACAATGTGAAGAAAGACTTCACTGATATCAAACAAACTCTGAAGCCTTAGAAATCCAAAATAATCCTTTGCAAATGGACAAAAACAAAACCCAGAAAAAGGGGAAAAGAAAAAGTTTAAAGAAAAAATGTGAAAGCCATAAACCATGGTTGGTAACAATACTTTTTCTTTCCCTGTTCATTCTTGTGGATCTTCTTTCTCCTACTACAGAATTTACCTGTTTGAAATGGGATTTGGACCACTGGGGACTTCATGAACACTGGCATTGAAGATCCTGTTCGGAGATTGAGAGTGCTCTCTCTTTGGAACATGAACGCTGCATTTTTCCGTTTGTCCTACTGCCATATCCTTGGAATTTTGTTCACTGTCTTCCCTTGCTGAAGCAACAACCTTGGTGTTGCTCTTCTTGGCACCCTCTTTGCTTGATGTTGAAGGAGAAAAACTATGTTCTAGCATGGCCATAGTGAAGTGAGAAAGTAGGAGCAAGGAGATGAAGAGGACCATGTAAGTGGAGAAGGAAGATGTTGTATCAGCAGCCATGCAAAACAAAGTGGCTTATGAAGATCACCCAAGAATCATGGCTAGCTAGAAGGGTGAGCAACAACAGCAAAGTGAAAGGGATATGTGAAATGTGAATATGCAAATATGGTGAAAAACTTTTTGGAGCTCAAGGTGACAGAGAAGGTAGATAATTGTTGAAGGTAGTGGGGGATATATAATGAAAAAGAAGTTTAGGTACATATAAAAGAGAGAAAGAGAAAGTCTCCTGAATATATATAAAAAGGGAAAGCAGGGATTCATGAAAATTTCTGCATGGTCATATTCAACTTCTTTGTGATGAGTGCCAATGTGATTGCAACTATGGTATTGCTATGATGGCATCCAAATCTAAAGTAAACATACACCACACACAGGTGGCAGCACACAGCAAGTGCCAAGTGGCATATAAACACAGATGCTATTTTTTTTACTATAACAGCATTTGTTTTCCCGGCCATAACTTTAACCTTTTCGTTTAAACTATCACTCCTGTTTTAAGTACTAATTACCTTATCAAACTCAAGTGTCAATTAAAACCTACTTTCATGAAAGAGAGAAGAGTAACATTTCCAACAATTTCAAGTATTTTAGTGATGATGAGAGAGGTAAGTAGGATGAAGAGCAAGTACAAGTACAAATTAGAAATTGTTGGAAGAAGAACAGAGAAATAGCAATAAGCATTGAAAATTGTAATTGATCTTACTTTCCTCCTCATCTTGTTCAGTGAGGACTTCAGTGTTGTTGCCAAGCTTTGCCATGGATTCTGAACTGGTGCTTGGAAATGTAGGGCGCAGCATCTAATGCAAAAACAGTAGAAGTGCTTGTTTTATTTTATTTTTTACTTTTCTCTGGGGAACATTCATGAAATCTTTTTATAATCATTTAAGTAGAAGTCGGTTTTTTTTTTCAAATTGGAGTGGCTTTTGAACGACAAATTATAAAATACTGTTGTTTGATCACGTAATTACAAATTAGGGTAAATTAGGGTCATGTCGGACCGATTTCTAGCGACTTTACAGGTGAAGTCGTTAATGAGAACAAATAAAAAAAATCAAAGTTGTTAAGAGTCCTAACGGTTCCTCTTTCCTAAGTTCAAAAGAAGTTGTCATGAATTCTAGCAACATTCAGCTGTAATAGGTGAAGTCCTGACAACTTCCTCTTTATCAAATTATAGAAGTTGCCATGATACATGGTGACTTCACTTTTTCACATAAATCGGTATCAACAATCATTATTGACGACTTCTGATTAGATGTCGTTCTGGATCCAGCCAACTTCGTCCAATTTTATAACTTTTTGGTCAGGCAACCCTCTTTTGTAATTTCTAAAAAAAATTGACCCACATATGAAAATTAACAATAGAATTCATTATTATTTTTTTTATAATGATATATACTATTTTAACCTACCTTAAAGTAAGTCTTCAAATAAGTTTTATTAATGATGCGAAGTAATTTTAGTTTTAGTAAATAGACTAACCAATATAAAAATACTCATAGTAAATACCTCTTCTTCTTCTTCTTGTTAACTCTTTCAATTACATAAATTAAAGACAAAGTTGTTTTCTCTTAATTAGAATCGTGACAATATATTTTGACACCGAACCTACCATACTAAATTTGATAAGACACCCTTACAAATTATTACAAAAACTTATAGCACACAATTCAATCATCTTGTTTATATTTTTCATCTATTTTCACAATACTAAACATAAAAACTAAAAGTGTCAATATAATATGATGTTAAAACTCAGGTTTATCTTTTATTTTTCTAATCAAAATATTTAGAAATATCAATCAAATTAAAAGTATTAGTCTATAAAATGATTACATTTTATTTAAAATTAAAATTTTATATTTACAATATTAGTTTCATCTTAATTATATATAATTATATAATTTTTTGACGATGATGAGTATGAAGACAAATGATGATGAATTTTTGAATTGTATTTTATTAATATCATTCACAAATTAATTATTAATTTTTGAATTGTATTTTATTAATTTCATACTTTGAATTAGTATATTACATAATTAATTTATATTATTTTACGGTTTATAACTTATTTAATTAAATATGTCAAATAATTCTTTTTAAAATTACCAACATTTGTCATTATCATTAGTTTATTGAAAATGATACTATACTAATTAATATTAAAGATTCATTTATTAATTTAATATTTAAAATCATATATTATATTATTAACTGCACATAAATTTTATTTTATATTTGTATTAGCAATTGTGTTTATATATATATATATATATATATATATATCAATTTTCAGTTAACAAATGCTCTTATTAATATTTTAAATAATTACATTAAATTTTAATTTTATTATTTTATATTGTTATGTATTTGAATTAATAGAATTAATTATTAATATTAATAATATTTAAATTTTCTTAAGAATAGAATTATTCATTAATTTAATATTTAATATTAATATTAATTATCAGTATTAATTTTTAAAAAGAAAAACTTTCACAGAATATTTTTTAATAATCTTAAAACTTTTAACAATTAAATAAATAAATTTAAATTTTAACGTTTTTATTTTAAAATATTGAATATTAATTAAGAACAAAAACTGAAAAACACATACAGAAATCAACTCATTTGGAAAATCAAAACAAAATTAAATATGCATCTTTCATATTTCAGATCCCTGATGTTCATGCGGGAACAAATAAGAGATATTAGGGAATACAAATAATGTCTTACTTCAATCCTTGACCTCTCGATTCGGCTCCTTCTTGACTTGTACAGGTTACCTCCTAACGTGGTTCGGACCCTTAGGGGGTTACCTGCGGAGAGGGCTCCAACGATCAAGTCAGCAAAAAGGCTCTTCAGAAGTTAAATCTTAGATTAGGAAATTAATGAAAGCGTACCTCTTAATTGCTGGGGTCCACACGTATTTATAGAGTTATTAATTATGTCTCCCATTCTTATGGGTTGGTCCCTCCTAGCTGTGCTGGGCCAAGTCCAAGTCCTGTGTTAGCGTGTTGATACTAGGGGCCTTGTTTGTGATATTCTAAGTTTAGAGTTAGTAAGTACTTGTTATGCATTGTCCTTTATAGTAGGCGGCTTGGGTCGCTGTGTGATCTTGCCTGACTAGTTTACTCATGTACTATTTATTTGTGGGGCTATACCTAGGCGGTTTTGGCCGTGTAGTTATCTAATCTACCTAGGTATAGTACATCAATCCCCCAGCCTTTGTCGAGACAAATGTCTCGTCAAAGGTTTGGAAGTTTATGAGTCTTGTGTAAGTAACGAGTCGTGTTATCAGTTGTGGTTTCTGTCTGCTACGTTGGATTTTGACGATGCAGGTTACCGTGACCATGCGTCCCTTGGTTCGTGTAGTTCCTGGCAAGAAATTTTTCTTGTTGGTGGGGTATGGTATGGTAGTCCCCAGTCTTTAAGTGTTAGGAATAGTGTTAAGACTATGGTAAAAGCAACGATGGTAGGTGAAGGGGTGTCAGGTGTCAGGAGTTCAATTAGAGGGATTTGCGCTGCCATTTTGAGTGTTGTGACGCTTCGCTTCGTTGTGACGCTTCATATGATCGTTGTTTTGGGCGGGAAAAGTTGTAGCGAGTAAGATGTTGGCTATAAATACAATCGCTAAGGTAGATTTGTTCACCTTGGCTCATTTGCAAGAAGTTGAAGTAATTCATGTGCGTGAGATTTGTATGATACATCTCTTGTTTTTGTCGTCATCTTGTTATTCCGAAAAGGTATGTCTAGTGCTAGTGGTAGTGTGTCTTCATCTAGTATGGGTAGTGGGAGTGAACATACAAGGGAAGGGATGAGTAGTCGGTCAAGGAGTGAGGTTAGCGGTTGGTTGGTGGGTGAGGGAAGGATCCCCATGGAGGTGACCACGAAGACAAGAGAGGATCCACCAGAGGAGATAGCGGAGATCAGCTTGCCGGCGATGGCCAGATACGGGTGGGTGGCTGAGGATGTGCGGACACAACATTCTTTGTTCAGATGGTCGCAATTGTTGAAGTCTTGGCTGAATTGCATTCCTATCTTCGAGAGGGATGTCCTGAGGGACATTGTGGCCTTGGAGAGAGTAAGCGCCATCGACTATGTGTGTCATGGCCAAGAAGGGGCTTCTGAGAAATTTTTCTATATGTACATGTGGCACTTCTCACAATTATACGTGAGGTTTCCGTTTGAAGACTTCACAATGGGAGTGCTACGTTCGCTGAACGTTGCCCCTACTCAGCTGCATCCGAACAACTGGTCATATCTTCAAGCTTTTTGGGTGTTGTGCCAGTCTTTATATCTACAGCCATCTCCACAATCATTTCTATATTTCTACGATACTCGGCCCAAGAGTCCAACAACATGGCTGTCGCTAATAAGCCGACCAGGAATAAGCAGGCTGGAGGCGTTTACGCAGTCATTTAAGCATTTTAAAGATGGTTTCTTCTAGGTGGTGGTGAAGGAGCCTGAGTGTTCATACTTCTATAATGATGATGGGAGCACTAAGTTCCCATTCAGCTGGACCGACAACCCTTGGCGGTATAAGGATATGAAAAGGAGAAGTTGTCGCTGGCGGATAAAGAGGTGGTGGAGACCCTGATGAAATTTAACGATAAGATGCCCACTAAGGGCTTATTTAGTGTTTATTATTCCATACATCCAATTGTTGATATAGAAGGTATCTTTTTGTGTTTTAAGTGCTATGTTGTGTTTGAGTTGACTAAATGGTGTTTGACTGCTACTATAGGTCATATGGCTCAGCTTGGTAAGAAGAACTTGAGCATGTTCCCAACTCTTCGCAAAGAGAAGGTGGCGAAGGCAAAGAGTGCTGGGAATACTAAAGTTCCTAATCTGCAGGATCCACTGGTGGAGGTGCACGTTCATGGGGATCGAAGAAAAAGGCAGAAGTACCCGCTAAGTAAGGCAGAGGTAAAGATGTGAAGAGGGTGAGGACTACCTTGTTGGGTCCGGGATCCTCGTCTGGTGTGAACAAGCCCGAGGCCGGGTTGATAGAGTTGTCAGAGACTACCGTTCGACGCGACATTGATATTAATTTGTTGGAGTCTTTGGTTAACTCTATTAACAATACGGAACCGAATGCTATTGTGAAGGCAAAGCTCAAGTTTAGTAGCAAGGCTTTGATATTAGGGCGCAGGGTTGGAAGCTTCTATCAAAGGGAGCTAAAGGAGGGTAGTCGGTCCAGGGTGGAGGAGCTTAAAGAGGAGCTGAAGGGTCAGGCTGATAAACATGCTGAAGAGAAAACCGCCTGGAAGAAAGAAAGGGAAGAATGGATGGGAGAGAAGAAGAGGTTGGGGTCTTGGAGGGTGAGATGTTTAGACTCCGAGAAAAACCTTAATGCGAAGATCGTGGATATTGAGACTGACTTTGATGAATTGAAGGAAAAACATGACGGTCTGGAGAGCAAACTCGAAGACCTGAAGGGTCAGATAATCCAGGAGCATATCAATGGCTTCCAAAAGGGGTTAAGGCAAGTTGCCTTCTTCCACAAGGATATAGATGTGTCGGACGCCATGTTCGATGTAAATAAGGACGTGGTTGGAGGGCAGCTTGTCAATGAAGCGGATTCTAGCTTAGAGGAAAAGGCAGAGAAGGTGGCGGAGGAAGCTGTGGTGAACACTGAAGAGGTGGCGGCTGAGGGAGGGAACCTGAACAACATATAGATTTAAGCTTTGTGGTTTTTTAATATTTGATTCATCTTTTATTAGCCTAAGTCTGTAATAACTCGTACAATATTTTTTCTTTCTTTTAATATGATGGATGTTTTCGTGTTTATTTATTGGGTGAATGTTTCATATGCTTACCGTTTTGTGTGATGCCGCTAGGTTATGTTATAGGTGTGCGTTATCGGTTAATTATGTTGGTTTGGTTATGGTTGTAGTTGCATGATGTTGGTATGATAGACTGTATACTTTATCGATATGGTTTTTATCTTTTTCAAGGATTTGGGAGAAAGACATAATAGTTTTAGTATGCGACCTATACCGTCTATTGGTGGGGAGGTTTTTTCAGAAAATGTCTTAGCGATGGTTAGCGGAATCGTATAGCTGTTAACTAAATAATTGGTGTTCGACCCAGGTTGCTTACTTGTGGTAAGTGGTGGGGAACTTAAGAAGATAAACTGAGTAATTAGTGTTCGACCCATGCCGCTTACTTGTGGTAAGTGGTGGGGAACTTAAGAAGATAAACTGAGTAATTAGTGTTCGACTCAGGCTGCTTACTTGTGGTAAGTGGTGGAGAACTTTAAGAAAATGAACTGATTAATTAGTGTTTGACCTAGGCCGCCTACTTATGGTAAGTGGTAGGGAACTTAAGAAAATGAACATGTATATCTGTTGAATATAGGTTAAAGAACCCTTTATTTTATTCATCAAGTTTGGGGTGCCTCGTTAAAAACTCCCTGACCAAAACCCTCATTAGGGAAAAAATGCCAGGTGAGAAAAAAGAGTACACCTAGGGTTACAAGTATTCATTACATTGATCAAGCTAACTAAAGTAAAACTTTAGGTGAGATACATTCCACGTATTCGGTATCTCTTCTCCTGATAGCAGCTCAAGTTTGTAGGCGCCTCCTCCTGCATCTTCTCGTATTCAATATGGGCCCTCCTAGTTGGCTGAGAACTTGCCGTCCTTTTTCCTCGCATTACTGGCCATTCTCCAAACTAGGTCTCCTTTATTGAACGTTCATGGGCATAAGTTTGAGTTGTATTTCCTGGCCGCTCTCTCTTTTATCGCTATGTTCCGGATTTGTACTTTTTCTTGTAACTCGGTTAACAGTTCTAGGAGGGTACACATATTATGTTGGTTCTGGTTAGGATCATATACTTGATGGCGTAAGGAAGATTCACCAATTTCAACCGGTATCATTGCTTTCGCGCCGTAAACCAGGCTAAAAGGGGATTCACTGGTGGCGGATTAGGGGGTGCACCTTGTAAGACCCGTAGAATTTAATTAATTAATTAATAAATATGGGAGGGGAAATAATTATGACATTTAATTATGGTTGGTATGACGTGGAAAAGTGCTAGCTCATGTGGTTGAGAGCACTTTAATTGTGTGAGAGGACTTGGGTTTAAGTCCTATGTATGCCTTTTTTGTTGTTATTCGTTGTTATTTTTAATATGTGATAATCATGGGGTGAAATAGTATGACAGTTGAATTATGATTGTTTGCATGAAATATAAATTAGCATGATGGCTTGATAGTGATTTGGGAATTGCAGGGTTGTGAGTTCAAGTCTTGGAGAACTTACATTAAGCTTTATTTTTTTGGTGTTTTGGATTTGGGTTGAATATGAAAGGGTTGGGAAGGAACCCTAGTGGTATGGCAGCTGTGAGGTGGCTGGAAAGGAGCCATAATGGTTGGTAAATGATAATAAACTCCATTCAATAGGTAATTTTCGTTTTAAAGCATTGGCATAGTTTTTAGGGCACCTTTAAAAGGCTATAGTGAGGTAGAGAGAAGGGTTTGGCAATCTGGAAATTTGACTTACAGAGAGAGCACGAAAATTGTGGAATTTGGTGAGGTTTGGGAGAGATTGAGAGGCTGAAAAGAGAGGAACCAAGGAGGGCTAGTGTGCGAAGGAGAACTATCCAAAGTTTCAAGGGTTAAAGCTTAGAAGGAGAACCAGGTTAGGGGAGCTTTCTACGTTAATTTTGATTGTTTGGCCTGAATTGTATGAAAATACTATGTAATTTAAGCATGTTCTATGTCTGTATCATGGTTTTGCTGAATTCTGGAATCTTTCCAGAAATCGCCTGGCGGGCTATACTTAGCCGCCAAGCGGCTCATCCATTTGAACATGTATTGTGGGGTTTCTGGGTACAGCGCCTAGCGGTGAATGCCTGTACCGCCAGGCGGCTCAAGGTTTGTGAGCATTCTAGATCTTTACTGATAAACTGCCCGACGGTGATGAATTTCCGCCAGGCGACGCGGGACTGAGTTTTGGTTTTTGTCGTTCTGGGTGTTATAACGTGATTCTGATCGGAGGGAAATCATGGGGTGGTGAGTTAGGGATGATGTAACGTCGTATTTTATTGAGATTCAGTATAATTAGTAGATGATATTGATGAAACAATGTGAATATGATTTTAGGGTTATGGTTGAGAATTTTTAGATGAATCAGTGTTGATAGCGAATTGGTGTAACCACATTGTGAATTATTAGAGTTAAAGTTAGAGGGTGGTGTCACGATTAAGTATTCGAGGGTGAAGGTAATTCTGGAATACAAAGAGAGGTGCTGGAGAATGAAAGATGGATCGCATAGCTGTTGTGAAATTCTGGGAATCTGCCACATTTACTTGGACCGCCTGGCGGCACGGGCTTTGCCGCCAGGCGCCATCACAGAAGTTGGTGTTTTCACAGGTTGCGATTGTTGCTAACTATACTGGGTGGAGGGATCCATCTTCATACTACTGAAGCAGTGGAAAGGGGTAATAGGATGGAAGAAAGAATGATAATAAATCAGAGTTAGTGTCGATAATTAAGTATTGAGAAGAGAAAGGAAATTTTGGTGTAGTTGAGGGAGGATTCTAACGTGAGTGTGGAACCTATGTTCTAGACCAGTACAAAGTTAGTGGATGTATACGATGACGAGAGACAAGTTAAATTTTATGAATTTCAGTAATTGCCAAATAGTAGGAAGTGTGTGAATCCTAAGTAAGGAGGTTGTAAAGTAATGTTGTAAGTAGGGGGAAATCGGGACTTGAAGGGAAGTAAATGATAGAGTTCCTAGAGGTAGTAGTTGCAGGGGCACATTGAGTATTGGGTTAGTTGAACTTGCGTATGCCTAATTCGATAAATCAGTTTACACTTGTACACAGATGTGAGGGGGCTTCATCTGTCTGAGAACGTAATTGCGCAAAACCTTTATGATGAACTTGAACTAAAATCACGTAAAACCAGTAAAGGTATATTACTGGTACGACGCCTAGCGGTGGGGTTGTACCCGCCAGGCGATAGTGAGGAAACAGTGGGATAATGGTGCAGGAGGCGCCTGGCGACAGGAAGTCTCTACTAGGCGACAGCGAGAAAATACGTGACATATGAATCAGCGTTCGCTTGGCGGCAAAGGGAGTCCCGTCGGGCGGTGGTGGCAAAATTTGATGGTTCTGGAGGCGCTTAGCGCCTGGCGGCACGTGTTCCCCGCCAAGCGGTCTGGAAGCTAGCAGCGCCTGGCGGCACGTGTCCCCCGCCAGGCGATTTATACTGCTGCAGCTTTGGGTTTTGATTATGAATTTGTGATCTACAGTGCGTCTAGTGATGCTTTAAGGGTGAGATTGCTGGTGTTCCTTGAGTTGTGGCTCGGAACGTATCCCATGAGTTGTGGCTCGGGATAGGGGTTAAGCACGTGGTATTC
>Ga0214544_1005843_pt1 | contig 23403 bp, 9 predicted proteins | sample CNSS3metaG_FD_160074 | JGI IMG/M metagenome (GOLD analysis project Ga0214544, IMG submission 160074) | Root nodule microbial communities from cowpea collected in UCLA plant growth center, Los Angeles, California, USA - CNSS3 | ecosystem: Host-associated > Plants > Roots > Nodule | place: USA...
CAGGTAACCCCTCCTGGGTTCAAGCCGGCATGTATCGAATGGGAAGAGGCCAACTAAGGAGATAGCGGACTACATAGTAAGGTGACGCTCGTGCCTAACTTATCTTATTTGTCCCTCTGCAGGAACAGCTCGTAAATAAATAAGATGGAGAAAATAAATGTATGAAATCCATATAAACGATTTCTCTTCCATTTCTGGCTTCAGAAATTCGCATTACTTTGTTGTTGTAAAAGGAATCATATTTGTTAATAAATGAAATGAAAGGAATCATATTCGCTTGGTGGTATGATCAAATCTGCAATAGCCATTAGACTCCTCACACGCGGCACAATCCTTACCACTCACCTAATCAAGCATAATTCCTTTCTTCATGGCATCATCAAAATCAGTGATCAAATTAGTAACATCGATCTCTTCTTGCCTCACTTTGGGGGACAAATGCTTCCAAGATAAACCACATCAAAATTATTACAAAATTTAACTTCTTCACTTGGACCATCAACATGGCCCCTCCACGGCTCCATTTTCCGCTAGCAATTTTTGACACTTGTAAACACAAATCTCAACTCAACAAAAACCTCTCTCCAATCATTCTATACTGAGAAGTATAACAAAGGCCTCACAAGTTTCTATTGCGAGAAATTCAAGGTTTTCTGATGTTGCCAAATAGATCATAAAGTAGAGAAGCTCATAATCTCAAAAGTCACATGTCCAATTTCAAGAAAATCTTAGTCCACTGTGACATAGTGAAGACATCACCTACTTATGTTAATTTTACAAAGTAAATAAAAACACAAACAAATCAAATGACAGATTGAACATGGAAAATGAATCAGATCACAAACTCAATCTACCATCCAATCAAACGGGCACATTTACACAAAGAAAGCATGGACGAAATCCTACTATTAATCGAATCCAGTATAAGAAGGTCATCTTCCGGTAACACCTCAACCGCATAAGGTTCAATTCCAAGCTTGCATCCATCAAACACACTCTCCACACTGTACCCACTCTCAAACTTCAACACCGACTTCACCCCAACCGCACTATTAGAAATTTTTATATTACACAAGATTTTTCTTGCAAACTTGTTAAAAACATTTGCAAGAAAATACTTTTTTCTGTCATTTTTTTTAAGAATTTTAATTGGCAAGTAACTTATTCGTGGATAATAATTTCTTACAAAATTATAAAATTTGCAAGTATTTCTTACAAGATTTATTGTGAAAATTGTTTTATACAAAATATTTTGCAAAAAAAATTGGTAGCAATTTCTTATAATATTTTTTTCACAACAAAATTTGTAAGTATTTCCTACGAAAAAGTTTTCAAAACAAAATTAACAGAAAATATGAGTTTTTTTAGTAATGCGCTGCAACAACACTCCCCTTGCATATAAACAAAAAAAAAAATCAAATTAAAAAAAGGAAAGAAAAAAGAAAATGCAATCTACATTGTGCGGATGTTCGATTTTTGAATTCAAATCTCTTTTAAGTAAACCTTGTATCATAATAGTAATAATTAGTAGAATGAATGTGTTATAAAGATTAAACTAGCAATTGTAGCATTATGAATTATAGAATAGGTTTTTTGAATTTAACGTCATTGTCTTTTCAAGTCCAAGAAGAAAATACCAAAGGTACAAAAAAATATCTACATAACAGAAAGGAAAGAGAAAACATAATCAACACCCCATTAACAATTAAAAGTTGTCTTATATAATTAGTTGTTGTCACACACAAATCCATTCAAATGTGAATTTGTTATCCTTGTCTTGGTGTTCCTTCTGGTTCCCACCTCCTTAGGATCAATTGTCGTGTGTGTTGACCCACTAACAATGGTTGTTTCTTTAATTGCCTTTGTTGCTTCTTCCTCTCTTACATTTCCTCCTTCATTAAAATCAACCTTGTCCTCAAGGTTGAACCTGGATAGTTGACCTTGATCACATCATAATCTTCCCACATGGCCTGGGACTCATTGAAGCCTTTCCATTCTAGGAGAACTTGATTCACTAGTTGTCCTCCTCTAAGAATCGACGTGACTACAATATTGATAATGGTTGCATAACATGTCCAATCTCATTAGTGATCATAGGTAGGGGAACATAAGGTCGATTATGATCACCATGATAGAGTTTCGATTGTAAGCAGTGGAAGACTGGATGAATCTTAGCAGAACATGGTAGTAATAACTTGTAAGCTACTTGGCCAACACGTTGAATGATTGGAAATGGTCCAAAATATTTTAATCCCAGCTTTTGATTCTTTCTCAAAGCTAAACAATTTTGTCTACAAGGTTGCAACTTGACTAGAACCATATCTCCAATCTCGAATTCCACTTCTCGTCGCTTTTGGTCAACTACTTTTTTCATACATTGTTGTGCCTTAATCAAGTTTTGTTTTAATTGTTCCAGAATGACATCACTTTGTTGTAGCAATTCATGAATGTCAGTTGAAGTTTCGAATTTTGAATCATATTTCGGAACTAGGGGAGGATCTCTTCATATACTACTTTAAATGGTGTCATTTTAGTGCTGTTATGATAGGTTGTGTTATACCAGAATTCTGCTGATGAGTCATTATTTTCTTCCATTCCCCTAGCCTTTGTGTAACCATTTGACAGTTATTCAGTGCTTAATTGTTCATCTTTACAGTGGTTTTCATCTATTAGGCTTTATTGGGTCATTGTTCTGAATTTGGACTAATTTCACATTATTTGGCTTAATTTTCATTTTTTAATTATTTTTAGGTATTTGGGTGAAGCAATTTTGGAGCTTGGACATCAATATTCAGTTGAAGAGAGTCGCCACATCATTTCCACATCATTTCCACGTCATCTGAGTGAATGGGCCAACATTAGAGGCACAGGAGTGGCATTTTTGTAATTCTGCAGCTCATAATGACAATTTTGTAAATAATGCTGGCAGACTTGAGGTGACCAGGAGAATAGGGTTTCTTTTCCATGCACCACTAGCGCACACTTCATCTTCTACCTTTCTCCAACCTCCATTTTCGCTCTACAAGCTTCCATGGAAGTGCACCTTGCAGTTTTTCACGTTTTTGCCTCATTTTTACTGTTTTTATGCACATTTGACAGCACCCATTGAGGGTTTTGCATTTTGATTTCGTTTTCTATATTGGGCAGCTCATTTTGTGGATTTTGTTGACTTGGAACAACACCCATTGATGGGGTTTTTGGATTTATATATCACAACACCATTTTTGCATTCCATTGAAGCTTTGAAATCTCTCTTTTGCTTTTGATTTGCGTTTTCAGAATTCAAAAGTTAGGGTTTTTTGGTCCTGTTTTTGTGATTCCAGATTTGAAGTGTTTAATTGCTCATTTCCATGTCTAGCTAAATTTGTGTATTGACTCCTTGATAAAAATGCAATGAAGCTTTGAGGTTGTGCTTGTTTTGTGAAATCTGCCATGTCTTTGTTCTGAATTCGTGGAATGCATGTGGTGAATCTGTTAATGCCTAATTTACAGAGTAATTGCATACGTTTGGGTTAAGATACGTTCATGCTTAATGTATGTATCTTGGTTGTCACGAATTTAAGGATGTGTGCATTGCTTAATTGCATAATGAAGCTGGATTGTAATTTTTGTTTAGTGAATTATTATCTAGTGGATTGAGATAAGGCAGAGTTGGTATTAATTTGGTGGCCTATGATAAGTGAAATTGTGTTTGAATCAAGGATGTCAATACGGTTTTAATCACTGCCGCTTCAATTTAATCCGTTGATTAGCATTCTGAATCTGTTTGCTAAACCCCCCTGTGTTATTGTTGTGTTCATATGAAAATTGAAGCTTTGAATGAAACTATTGGTCGTTGGGAGACGACTTGGTTCACTTTCATATACTGCATTTTAAGTGTTTTAATAATAACTTGTAAACTACTTGGCCAACACGTTGAATGATTGGAAATGGTCCAAAATATTTTAATCCCAGCTTTTGATTCTTTCTCAAAGCTAAACAATTTTGTCTATAAGGTTGCAACTTGACTAGAACCATATCTCCAATCTCGAATTCCACTTCTTGTCGCTTTTGGTCAATTACTTTTTTCATACGTTGTTGTGCCTTAATCGAGTTTTGTTTTAATTGTTCCAGAATGACATCACTTTGTTGCAGCAATTCATGAATGTCAGTTGAAGTTTTGAATTTTGAATCATATTTCGGCACTAGGGGATGATCTCTTCATATACTACTTTAAATGGTGTCATTTTAGTGCTGCTATGATAGGTTGTGTTATACCAAAATTCTGCCCATGGTAAGAACTTTGTCATAGGTGAGGCAACATAAATATATTTCTATGCAGCGATTTACAGCCTTTGATTGACCATCAGATTGTGGGTGATAAGTTTTACTCATAGCTAAACTTGTGCCACTCAATTTGAACAACTATTTCCAAAAGTGATTTGTAAAAGCCTGGTCTCTATCTGAAACAATTGTTTTTGGGAAACCATGCAGTTTAACCACCGTCTTCATGAATAATTAATTAACATGGGTGTTTGTATAACTAGATTTAAGAGTGGAAAAATGAGCATATTTTGAAAGTTTTTCCACTACAACCAAGATTATTGTGAACCCGTTTGATGCTGGAAGTCCCATGATAAAATCCATGGCTATATCATCCCATATCTGATTAGGAATGGGCAAGGGTTGCAAAAGTCCTGCAGGAAGCGTATTGGAGGCCTTGGCTTGCTGACAAATAAGACAATTCTTCACATACTTTGCAATTTCCTTCTGCATACTCTTCCAATGAAATTGAGTTGCAATATGTGCCATTGTAGGGGCTATGCCAGCATGTCCCCCTAGTGGAGATGAATGAAGCTCCTAGAGTATTTGTTGCATGATGGCATGATTTTGTGGAAGGACTAACCTCCCATTCCAGTAGTACAATAATTCATCATGAATAGAATAGAGAGGATGTGGTGGTTTTCCATTTATACAACTATCCTGAATGGACCTAAATTCCTCTTCTTATGAGATGGCAATCTTAATGGACTAGATAAGCTTTGATTGAGGTTGTGACCATGCCATTAAGAAGGACCTTGACAAAGCGTCTACTGGAATATTATCCTTACATGGCTAAAATTCAACTTTGAAATCGTTGAATAATACTAGGTTTGAACTCATACATTTCTAACCCACTGAAGGCATCACCTACTTATGCTAATTTTACAAATTGAAAAAAAAAACATAAACAAATCAATTGACATATTGAACATGGAAAATGAATCAAATCAAAAAATTAATCTACCATTCAATCAAATGGGCACACTTGCACAAAGAAAGCGAGGACAAAGTCCTTTAAATGTTACTATTCATCAAATCTAGAATAAGAAGGTCCCCATCAGGCAACACCTTAATCGGATAAGGTTCAATTCCAAGCTTTCTTCCATCAAACCTAGTCTCCACACTGTACCCACTCTCAAACTTCATCACCGACTTCACACCAACCGCTGCAACAACACTCCAATTGCACATAAACAAAAAAAATTCAAATTAAAAAAAAAAAGAAAGAAAAGAGATAAATGCAATCTACATTATGCATATTTTCTATTTTTGAATTCAAATCTCTTTCAAGTAATGCTTGTGTCATAATAGTAATAATTAGTAGAATGAATGTCAATGCTCTAGAAACTTCCCAATCCTCACACAAAATATTTAGAGTTTAAATTAAGTAGTATTACCTTTGTCCGGCAAAAATCTCCCACTAATATATTGATCTAAAAGAAAATCAGCTTCAACAAGTCCGTTGTCAAAAATTCATAATCAACGATCATAAAATTCATAAAAGAATGAGGGAAATGAAGAGGTAATCGATAGAAAAACACCAGTCAAGTGCAACGTCTAGAATTTACATTGTTTCTTGATTATTTGGTGCAACTTCATCATCTCCACATCATTATGGTCAACACAATTGTGGAGCATAGTAGGAGCTAGGAGGGGTCATGGGCCCCCAACGATTTTTGAATTTTTTTTTAAATATATATATTTTGAAATTTTTTAAATTATAGGTAGTATATTTTATAAATGGATGAAAATTAAATTCTTTGTCTTTTTATTTCTTTTATAAAATACAACCAATTAATGTTAATAGATAATAAAACATAAAATTTAATATATAAAGAATAAAAATATTTAGGTTTAATTAATCTTTTTGTCACTATTTTCATCTAAAAATATCAAGTTGGTTCTCAAGTTTTTTCTAGTCTCAATTTGGTCCTGACTTTTGAAAAATTGATGCAATTTGGTTATTCTCGTTAAATTTATTAAAGCGGATCAAGGATTTTATTAAGATTGATAGTGAGAATATGTTAATTACACCAACAAAACAAACTATCTTTATTTGCAACTTTAAGTTTAATGAAAAAACATTGATTTGTTTCAAGAAATTTAATGAAAATAACCAAATTGCATCATTTTTTTCAAAATTCAGAACCAAATTGAAACTAAACAAAATTGGAGGACCAACTTAAAATTTTTGACCTAAAAATAATTAAACCAAATATTTATTAAGATATGTTTTATGTCATTTCTTGGTGTCTTGTTAGTTTTACAAAAATTGTACTCATTTCTCACTCTCATATTTTATTTTTTAAGAAAAAAGTAATTATTTTTTCTCTCATTTTTTCATTTGTCTTATTTCTTTTTCGAAAAAAAGAAATATAATTCTCTTTTATTTTACTTGATAATGAAATATTAATTTAATAGCTAACATTGTTTTTTTTTATCTCATGAGCCTTTGGTATATTCATTTTTTATGAATATAAAAGAAAAAACGATGTATTATGTGTTTTTTCATAACCGATTTTTAATTGTTACTTAACTATACTATATTTTTTTTTAATATTTATGTTTCTCAATTTTTTTAGTAAGGTATGATAAATTATTTTTAATATTATTTTAAAAATAGGTATATTGATGAAGAATAAAAGAATATATTTATTATTCAAAAATGATAAAAGTGAAGTTATTCGTGAAGATGAAAACAAGATATATTATATTTTTCACAACATTAAACTAAAGATCAAATTATTCAGTTAGAGGAACAAATTTTTAAAACATTATACTAATGATCCAACAATTTAATGATCAAAGAATTATACTATTTGGCCCCTCCAAAACTTGTGGTTAAGATCCGCTACTAGGTCAACGAAATGGCACCGTGTAAAAGCTGGTGGTGAAGGAAAGGAAAAAGGAAATTTAATACAGAAGATTATTGTCGTGCAGATTAAGGATTGAAGAAGTCATAATATTAATAAAAATTATAAAAACAATTGTGATGGTGAAATAAAATTATCAAAATACAAATATTTCTAACAGTTTTTTAACAAAATAACTGTTACTAAATAATAACTTTTTTATAATGATGGTTACATAATTAAAATTTATAATTAAATTTTTGATTATATATTATATTAAAATAAGATGTGTATGTATACGTGATTGTCAAAATAAAATGTTAAAATAATATGTAACATGTACAAAATGAATATAAGATAAAACACATGTAAATATAAATAGCTTAAAAACAAATAAATGTTATAAAGTATTGGCATATGAAATAAGAGGAAAAATGTAGTTAAACTTAAAATATTTTAAATAAAAATAAAATGGAGATATGAATAAAATACAAACAAATCTTGAAGTATAATCCCTGTTAAAAAAGTTAGTGTAACATAGATTTGAGGTTAAAACTTAAAAAAAAAATACGTATCGTTATTCATGTAGACATTGATAACTAGTTATTTATTCACACACACAATTTTTTTTTTGTTAAAAAATATGTATTTGGGGTATGATTTTGTTTATCTTAAATTATAAAATTGACATAATAATTTATTAGTGATGTAATATTGTTATATGATTAAAATTTACAACTAGAGTTTTGAGTTATATATTATATTAAAATGAAATTCATATCATATGTATGTCATTGTTAAAATAAAATGTAATCATATTGAAAGATAATCCCGTACAAAATAGAACGACAAAAAGTTGATGTCAAAACTTGTAAACATAAACACATGTAGATATAGACTACTTAAAGGGTTGAGAAATAAAGAAAGGTATTTACATATTAGATCATATAAAAACAAAGTTAATCTTAAAATATTATAAACAAAAGTGATACACATACCATATGAATAATAAGCTTAAAGTAAAATATATACAAAATGTAATTCCTATTAAAAAAGTTAGACTAACATGTAATTGAGGTTTAAATTTTTAAATAAAAATATATGCATATATTGCTATAAATGTAAATATTGAGTCTATAATTATGTTCACAAGTTTTTTTTCTTGGAATGGTAAATATTAATATTAAATATAATATTTGGATATGAATTGTTTGTTTCAAATTATAAAATCAACATAATAATTAATGGTTAATGATGTGTAGTAAAATAATATGGTTATATGAGCTATATATTATATTAAAAAGAAATGCATATGCATGGGTCGTTGTTAAAGTAAAATTTAGGCATATACTAAAATATGATCTCATAAAAAATAAAAACAACACGAAGTTGATGTTAAAATTTGTAAATATAAGCACATGCAGATACATACAAAATAGATATATTGAAAGATATTGACATATGGATAATTTTTATAATAATAATTATAACAAAAATAATTGTTCCTACAGGAGCAGTACAAGGTTATTATGGAACCAAATAGTATCTTACCATAGTCTTCAGACTTCTCCTCAAATGGATTTCCAACTTGGGTTTCATTTATCCGCTAAGAGCTCACCATCAGGTATTGCTTGAACTCGTCCCTGTTTAGATGGGAAATCCTCGCACTATCTAGATATGAGTATATGTATGTAGAATATCCGATTTTTTCAATTGAGTATAGGGATATGGATGTACATAATATAAGTCCCGTCCTAATACCCACCATCAAATACCCATCCCCATCCCCGTTTAAATTATTAAAATATCCAGTCTATTAAGTAACCTTCTATTTTTTTATTTCTTCTAATTGTTTGGCTTGTCATGAAATTCTTCGCATCCATGGTATTTTTTGTTTTATCACAATCTTTATACAATTATGTTCAAATAATGATGTCAATTAAATATTTTTATGTCTCACATTTGAATATTTCTATTATTTAATATTTTTATTTATTGTATATTTTATTTTCACATGAAAATGTTTAAGACTCTCAATTTAAGTGTTTAATAACATAAACATTTTCATTTATTAGGTAATATACATAATTTATCTTCTTCATTCTATTATTTTTTTTTGTTATTATTAATTTTTGTTTCATTTGAAGAATTCTTTTGTTCCACTAAACAAATTTTCATTATCTCTCAACCATAGACTAAGTTAATATTTGAATTTTTTTCTTAGATCTCTAAGTTAAATGAAACATCTCATAGATTATAATAAAAGAGAAATGTCATGGAGTATATGTGTCACTCCTCACAATTATCCAAAAGGTACTAGGAAATGAACCAAGGCAAACCACGATGCCATAAACAGAAGAACGAGATTAAAACGTTTGATAGTTATTCAAAATACATGCTCAAAGAGCAAAGTAGTACGTAGGCCACAGTGCCTTAAAAGTGTACTCGAAGCAAGGGAATCCAACCCAAGATTTAGCTATGCAGCGGAGTTTCCATCACCCTGATGACCACGAGAAGTTCTCACATCAATAAATTGATGATCATCGCAAAAGGATAAAACCACACACAAAACACACCAACAAACAGAAAAGGTAAGCTAGAGTAAAAAGGTTTTATCATACAATTGGTGTAACATCCCTAAGGAATATTACTTAATTAAAATAAACCAATACATACGTGAAATTCAAAATTCGTAATTTTATTATTTCCAAAGCGGGAAAATTTAAAATGTGTAAATACGCACCAAAATTTATATGAAATTAAATCATAATATCGATACAATTCCAAAAATTTCAAAACATAATGAAAACATAGTAGAAATATCTCTAGCTCTAATCCCAGCTAGCCCTCACTCTGTCGCCTGAGCACCCTCAGCATCACCTGTATCATCATCTGCTCCCGTGTAACGAATTACACGATCATCGCCAATCACAAATAGAAAGGGTGAGCTCAAAAGAATATAACAAACATATCAATTAAATAATATAAATACACCCAATTATATTCTCATAGTTAGACCATGGTCACATCCTCAATACCCCGAAGGCTTTTAAACCTCCAATTTAACAACAAAGTTAGCCATGGACTCAAGATTCATGATGCTCACACGAATCTGCTTGCTCGTGGTCCTGCCTCTACAAACCTCCCCGCTTGTAGTCCTACTCTACGGACCTGCCCGCCCGTAGTCCAACACATGTGATCCACTAGCTACGTACATCCCCACACGCAGCATCTCTCAACTGTGAGCATAGAATATACGAACCTACCTCGCTCGTATCCCCACAAGAGAGTAATTGAGTATGAACCTCCCCGCTCATACCATCACATGTCAACCACCATCCATGAACCTACCCGCTCATTGCACAACATCTCCTAATCCACGTTCGCATGAATGCGTACAAACAATACACACAAACTGCACTAAACTGACTTGGGCTAGAAGCTTTAGCTTAAGCGACCAGGCCTGTCTCGCTTAAGCTAATCCTCGTCGCCTGAGCGAGTGTGCTTCAAAAGTTTAACGCGAGGTCTCGCTTGGGCGAGCCCTACTTGCTTGGGTGAGATCATCCCTCGCTTAACAACAATTTCCATCGCCTAGGCAGCGAGTCGAGCAACAACAGGCATCCATTCACGATTTCTCGCTGAGGCGAGAACCACTCGCCTGAGCGAGATGCTCATTCGCCTGAGCGAGATGCTCATTCGCCCAAAACATGGGGTCCTCGCCTGAGCGAGATGTTTCAACACAACCTCACCGACTCCTCGCTTAGGCGAGCTACTCTCGCCTGAGCGAGATGCTCGAACACAAACCAGATTTTATGTTTCTGCTATTCTTGTCTAGGCGAGCCTAGTTAGCTTGAGCGAGAATAGCAGACCCTCTCCTTGTCACGCACGCAGAAACCAAACCAATTGCCAAAACCACACTCCACTATGTTAAGCAATTCATCACAGAATACAAACATTATGAGCATGATTTGGACAACAAATTGACCCCCAAAAATGCAAAATTGAACCTTGAACCATAAACAGTACAACAAAACCCCATAATTTTCATACAATCTCATAAGGGTTTAATCATATTACATCAAAACAATCAAACACCCCAATTCACAGCAGGTTGGCATGAAAATTTCATGGCAAAGGTACATTAATCATTGCATATTATAGAATACACAAAAATTCTCAACAATAATGTAAATGTATGCAAATGAACTCCCCTTACCTGAAAATCTTTGCCTCTAATGATTGTCTAACTTTGACTTTGTGGTACATAAGAACCTTCCTTTGCTCTCCCAAAACAAAGTAGAGCTTTGCTCTCAATTCCAAACTCACCTTTCCACTCAGAATTCGTGCTCCTCACCACTCTCATAGTCTTTGCACCTACTATTATCATCCCTAATTCGAGTAAAATGAGAAAAAAATTTGATAAAATGACAGAAAATATTCACAATAATATTTCAAAAAAAAAAGAGTTTATTTGTAATTTTATTTCTATAAAAGTTTGTATTTATATATTTATATTTAATGCATTTTATATTGTATTTTAAAAGACTGTATATTTTGCACTAATCCTTATCTGGATCGATATTAAAGTATATGTTTTATTTTATAAGAATGCACCTAATTATGAAAATTGATAAGTTTTGAAATATGAAAAGTGCGCAAGTTGTAATTTAAAGGATAACCTTTTTATTTATTTTTTTATATAAGAAAGCCATAATCATTCTATAAAACGAGCTGTCACATATAGCTACTTTTTAATTAAAATAATGAAAATTGTCATTTAAACAAATTTTATGTTTTCATAAATAAAACAGAACTTATTTTATAAAATACAACTTCTGATATTAAATCAGACCACATTCATTAAGCAACTTACGCCGCTGCAAATTTATTACACCACTATTCGTTTTTCTTTTTTTTCCTACTAAGTTTTAAGTACTAAATGATAAAGGTGATTTCTCATTTACTCCACGGTACTTTTTATTTTTATAAATCGTAAACAACTATCATAGCATGGCAATTTTTTTTCTAGGTTAAACCTAAAAAAAAAAAACTCAAACAATTTATGTGACATCCCATTTAAATAGAATAAATTTATTAAATAAAATATCGCATAATTATAATAATAAAGAGCACACGAGTTGAATGAAAGACAAATAGGGATTCACCCTTAGAGTCATCCATGACAATATGTAAAAGATACCAAGGCACACCCAGGATGCCATGAAGAAAACGTAATCTAAGAGTTTTAACAGTTTTACAAAAGCAATGCTCCTAAAGCAAGGAATCACATAGGCCCATGGGCCTTAAGACTACCCACATGAGCAACAGATAACAAGTCCACACTATACAACACCGTTGCCACCATTTGTTCTACCTTCAATATTTTCCCCATTTGCTCCCACCAATAAGGTGATCATCGCAAAAGAGAAAGCATAGCAAAGCACAAACACAAATGAAAGGGTAAGCTAGTGTAAAATATTTTTCACATATTATAGCAAGCAAGTACTAAAACAGATCGCAAGCATGCAACACAATAGACACCAAATCATGTTATGGCAAACAAGTAGGACACTATGACTCAATTATCCGGATACATATAATAAGATTGGATTCACTGGACGCTTGCACTTGTGGTGGCCTCTACTGCTCTGCTGAGCCATTGCCAATGGGTTTCACCCTACCAGACACAAGGTTATCTTTCAAGCATCTAAAGCCATTATCCTGCCAAAGACTAGGGCCTCCCGCTACTCTCACCACTTGGATCAGTTTGCTCTACGTGAGACTAATTGATCCTTTAGAGTTTTGGGATGCAATCCTTACTTGAATCCTTATCTTAATTATATACACTACACACCACCATGAGATCTCCCCACGAGACTCATGGAATTACGTCTATCACACACCAAAATCATGTTCATCATACCATAACCACCACTTTTATCTCAAGCATCCAATTCCCATGTTACCACACCACCAGCCAACAATATCATGCCATAAATCAATCCAAACATACAAATTTTTGTTCATACAAATTAAATAACACCTACATTTCCACATAATTCATGCTTTCCTAGATAAACAACCAACCACAATTGAAATCAGGAAAATAAAACACCAAACTGTGTCGCTCTCGCTTAGGCTAGAAGCCTTCGCCCAAGCGACTATGGTTATCTCGCTTAAGCTAGGCAATCTCACCTGAGCGAGTGTGTTACAGTGGCACTTTGCGAGCTCTCGCTTAGGCGAGACCTTCTCGTCTGAGCGAGATTATCCTTCACCCAAACCAAAAATTCCTCGCCTGAACGAGGACTCAAGCAGAGAACAACAAGTTTTCCCCAAGGGCTCGCTTGTGCGAGAATGAAAATTCTCACCATTGTTCACGCATGTAGTAGCCCATCAAACCATATCAAACAACACTTTAATATCTCACAAGCAAACACAGTAGCACACAGACCACAAAAAAAATAAATTTGTATGTGACCGAAAAACATTTTAAATGCCAAAATGCGTTTGCCGGGTCTATTGCTTGGAAGGCAATTATCCTAACCGTTGGACTACAAACACTTGATGTTTTCAATTCAATATGAGGGGTTTGATATTTTAATTTACGTAAAGTCTATCATAAAACCTTATATTTTGAACTATGGTTTTATCACTTTATTACACAGTTTTAATTTTTTGTTTAATTAAAATAATTTATTATTTAATCAGATATATAAATCTATAATATTTCTTAACTCCTTAATTCAAAAATAATTATTTATCTTATAACTCTTCTAAATTTATCACAATTTACAAAATTTAGGACATTTTTTGAACATTTTAAAAAAATAGAACCAAAGTGAATAAAGTTTTCGAAAATTGAGACCAATGATGTGTTTATGCCTAAATATATAAAGCATAAAAGCAATGTACACCCTATAATTAAGCAACACAAGATGAAGAAAAGGTTATATAAAATTTAACTAGGACAAAGTTGTAACATACGTCAAATATTGAAATTCAATATAACAATAAATATTTTTCCAAGTATTTGATTAAATTGAAAACACTTATTGTGGAGCTACAATCTTAGAAAAAAAATACTTCAAATTGTGATCATAAGGAACTTTAACATTAATAACAATCCAACAACAACAAACACTTTAAATTGTGACTATAATGAACCATTAGTAGTGGAAATGTTATGACATAGCAAAAGATGAAAGCGTATATAATGTGATTTTCCTCATAAACTCCATGTTCAAGGGAGGGGTTGATAATCTAATAAGGGATCATAATGTGAATGCACGTGACTGGTACTCGTTGAAATGTCTACAGTCTGTTTTTCCAACAATAAGGCTAATTGTCACTTTATCAACTTCATTTATTCTTCCATCATATCACATTTCTTATTTGTTTCAACCAAGCCCTTAGATGTTGCAACAACTCTTTCATCGACTGTAGTAGCTCTTTGTGTGGCTTGTCTTACTTCTTCTTGAAGTCTCTCTAACTCTTGATATGGTTCTTGTGTAGGAAGAATTGCGCCGGATAATGTTAAAGGTTGAGTGAAGGATTACACACCATGATGAATGTTGGCACCTAGTGCCATAAAATCTACTTGTACTCTTCCCTCAAACAACATCTTTCAAGCATTCAATCCTTGTTGTTATTGTAGATTTTGTAGAACTATCAAATTCCTTATACAACACACACTGCATATATGCTTCTTATTCAATCATAATATTTGAAAAAGTGTTAGAATTGTATAAACAAAATTAAAAATAAGTTGAGTAAGGAAATGGATAACATACATAGGTTTCATGTGCATGTGTATCTATCCAGGAATCGTTCTTCTTCTTGTAGGTGGCAAGAAATAACTAATCTAGGTCCACAAGACAACTAGGTTTTCGCTTCTAAAAAATGTTATGCAATTAATATAATTATATTTTTGAATACATAAAGTTCAATCATGTAAGAAAATATAAAGATGTCTAAATAAAACTTACCAACCCCAATACAACTTCAAGGTGGGATTTGTGCCCTGTAGAGTGTAGTGCTCCTCCTCGTGATAAAGATTTATTTATTTTATTCTAAGAGGACTTTTCTTTGAACTTAGCGTTGTCCCAATAGTTAAGCAACTTAGGCCATGCCTTATCCCAATCAAAAAAGGTTTGACCAACTTGCTCCTAACTTTCTTGAACATATCACAAAGGTGTTTTCTTACTTTTAACTGACAAACCTTCTGAATCTATCATTCATGATTAAGTGCCCAAGTAACATGAGACAACAAAAATAGAAAAATAACAAGTCGTAGTTACATAACAATTATACAATTGATGTAAAATATAATGTTGTTACCTTAAAGTGGGTCCACCATGCAACTTGAACATCTTTAGGGACTACCTATTTCAATGTTACTTGCTAAGCTTTCTTCATTTAGTTGTTAGATTTCAAGATAAGTTTTTTTCTTAGATCTATTTATTATTTATTATTATATGGTACGAATGAAAGAATGTTTTTTTTTTTTTTTTAAATTAAATTTTTTTTTTATAAAAATAAAAATTTTTATATAAAATTTTTTAAAAAAAATATAAAAAAAAAATAATATAAAAAAAAAAAAAGATGCTAATTAAAGTAAAAGAAATATGTAAATTATAAACTAAAACTCTTAAAATAAACTATTAACTTGTGTTTAGATGAAACATTTCAACAATTCTAAGAAATTGAAATGCATTGTATTTGAATTCTTTGCAATTGAGTTTACTTCATTTTTTAAATAATCTGTTTGGATAGACTAATTGAATTATTTTATATTTTATATTTCAATTTCTTGTTTGAATAAAATAATTGAGATTCTCTTGTATTTTATATTTCCATTTCTTGTTTGGATAAAATAATTGAGATTCTCTTATGAGATAAACTTCCATTTTAACAATATTTATTTTAATATATAAAAATTTGAAATTAAATTTCAAAAATATATTAGTCAACTTAAAATATTTAAGTTCGATAAAATTTCAATCGGGTCGGCCAAATCTGGCTGAAATTATGATGCATCTAACTCGGTTGAATTTTGCCAAAAGTCGGCCTGATTTTGGCTGGGGTTGACTCGACCAAATTTTGACTGGGGCTGATTCAGCTAAAATTTTGGCTCGGCCAATTCAGCCGAATTTTTGACGGCGTTGTGTGGGCCGAATTTTGGTTAAGTTAATGTAAGACCCGAAAAAATTAAATAGTTAATTAAATAATTATTTAATAAATGCGGGTAATAGGAGCCTTTAAGGCATTTAATGTGGAGTGATATGATGTGGAAAAAGTACTAGCTCAAGTGGTTGAAAGTACTTTGATTGTGTGAGAAGACTTTGATTAAAGTCCAATCTATGCTAATCGTGTGTTATTTTAATCTGTGCATTATTTTGTGGTTTTATTTGAGTGTGAGACATGATAATGTAATCCTAAAATTATAGGAATTATCATAAATATGAATTGGTTGAATTGGTTGTGCACTTGACTTGTTAGTTGATAGGTTGAGGGTTCAAACCTTGCTGAGAACAAATTTACTCTTTTTTTGCCATATTTTCCATGGCATGAATATGAAGGGTTTAGTAACCCTAGCAACTAATGGAGAGGCAACGTCGAGGCTGGAAAATAATGGGTTAATGCTCATTGAATGACTTTAATCATATTTTTTTATTTAAAAATTCGTTTTAGTAAATTAAATGGGAAATTAAGAGAGCATTAAGATTGAGAGAGGGAGAAAATAAAGAGAGTGAGGTCTGGAACTACGTGTGAATCATTAGGCAGAAGAGTTCTCGTGAGTTGGTACTGGTTGCAGAGAGAGAGTTGGAAGTGAAGCCATTGTGGGAGGAGAAACAAAGCTTGGGAGAGTCATTGGGTTAGATACACGCATCAAATTCGAAATTGTGCAAGGATTCCAAGTAAGGGGAGTTGTTTTCGTGTGTTTTCATTGTATATAACTTGCATTGCATTGTACAATTTGTATTGTATGAGAATTTCCCTTGTCTATGCCATTTTTTGGAAGTTTCTAGATTTCTGCCTAGAAACCGCCTGGCGAGTATGAGTATATTGCCAGGCGACACATCAGTCCTAACCCAGTTTTGGGTTCTGTAGCATGAGCTGCCTGGCGGCAAGACGGAACCGCCAGGTGATGCGCGATGGCTGTCTTTGTTTCATTGTGTTACTGTGAAATTTTATGAATTTATGAACTTCCCATCGTTTTACTATGTTGTGTGATTACATAAAGTCATGGTATCTTTACTGTCTGGGTGCTTGCGAGTATAATTGGAATATGGATAGGGAGGGTTCGTGTTAAGACCAAAAGGTCATTCTGAATTTTGGATTTTTAGGAGAGATTAAGATGCAATTAGAATTGTTTGATGTGTAGGGTATAATACTGTTGGGACTGAGTCTAGTAAACCATGTGGGACTTGTTGTATTATGTTATAATTGGATGCTAGATCAAGTTTTGGGAGAAATTGATGATCGTCGCAGGTACAAAAATTTGGGAGGTGTACCCATGTTTTGATGTACCGCCTGGCGGCATATTATTAGCTGCCAAGCGATAGGGAGTGATTTGGGCCTATTTTTAGGACACCTGGAGCAGTGGTTGTGAGAGAGGTGAGTGGTGGATCCAAAGTGGGAGGAATTTCAATTCGACTAGACGATAAGAGTGGAGGAATAGGAAACTAGTGATGGCGTAGGTAGTGCATGATGTGAAGAGGGAAATTGCAATGCCTTGATGTCAATTAGGAATTGAAAACTTTGGTGGTGATAGATAATCTAATATAAGAAGATGGTGGCAAGAGAGAGAATAACCATATTTAAATAGCTAGTTATCAGCTCTTGGGTCTTGGTATGATGATTAATAAGGATTGAAGGATGAAAGAATGAATTAAATGGGTTAAGCATAGGAATTGGAGCTAAATGGAAGTATGTAACCGTGGAGTTAACAAATTATGGGATATGAGTTGTATAGCCTAATGTGGTAAAGGAATTATATCTTTCAGAATTGTGTAAGTTCAACTGCATGGATTAGGCAATTTTCTTAAGATTGGACTGAACAATTATACTTGAGGGGAGATTTTGGGTGAATCAAATAGTGAGATTGAAAGAACCTATGAATGAGATATAAGGAATTAAAGTGATGGCGAAAGGGTTGGAAAACTAGCAGGTCTTGAAAACAAATGCGCAATATGCCTTAGAGCAATCTGGATTGTAGAACCAACCAATTTGAGTGCCAAAACCAGTAGTAGTGTGCCTCTGGTAGTGCGCCTGACGGCCTGCTGATATCTGCCAAGCGATAGGAACAGTAGGAAAGGTCCCTGCACTGCGTGGCGCCTGACAGCAGGGTATGCTCCGTCAGGCGGTGTCTGGAAAATAGTGGGTCTGGGAGAGCACTGGCACCTGGCGAAGAGGAGGTTCCGCCAGGCGGTCTGGACTTGTTTCGCCTGGCGGCGCTTGAGTTGTGCCAAGCGAAAATCCCGTAGACTATGACTTGTGTATGTGTTGCATTTTAAGCAATGATGCTATACTTGGATCGGGAGATGCTGTGCCATGAGCGGGTAGGTTCATGGATGGTGGTGAACATGTGATGATATGAGCGGGGAGATTCATATCCAGTTACTATCGTGTGAGGATATGAGCGAGGTAGGTTCGTATGTTTCGTGCTTACACTTGAGAGATGCTGCGTGCGGGGAGGTACGTAGTTGGTGGATCACATGTGTTGGCCTACGGGCGGGTAGGTTCGTAGAGCAGGACTACGAGCGGGGTGGTTCGTAGAGCAGACTACGAGCGAAGAGTTTTGTAGAGGCAGGACCACAAGCGGGCAGGTTCGTGTGAGCATCATATTCCTGAGTCCAAGGCTAACTAATTGTGTGATTAAAAGGTTGAAAAACCTTGGGGATCAAGGTCTTGGCCAAGAACTAAGTAGATGGAAAAGATGGGTGTATTATTTATCTGTGTTATTATGTATGTTATTTTTATTTTCATCAGCTCACCCTTTCTGTTTGTGTTTGGCGATGATCGTGTGATTCGTTACATGGGAGCAGATGATGATACAAGTGAGGTTGAGGATGCTCATGCGACAGAGTGAGGAATAACTGGGAATAAAGCTAGGAATTTTTACTATGTTTTCTTGTTTTATTTGGAACATTGGAACTTGTAATAAGTTTTGGGTTTAATTTCATTTGAATTTTGTCGTATTGGATATTAAATTTTAAATTTTTCCCGCATTTGGGAGTAATCAAATTACGACTTTTTAATTTCTTTTTCTTATTTAATTATTTTATTAGGTAATATTCCTTAGGGATGTTATAGTTAACCTGGACCAAAATTCAGCCAAATTTAGTCGACTCGACCAAATTCTGCAAAATTTTGGCTGAGGTCAACTCGACCAAATTTGTCTGAATTTCTCTCTAGGTCGACTAAGTCAAGAGATTTAAGGGATGTGATCTGCCAAAACTCTAGAAAAAGGACTATCAGAAGGAAATAAGTTAAGGAGATGTAAGAGAAGTCATAAAGATAAAAGAATAAAATATAATCCAGATTGATTATAAGAGAATAAAGAGAGATAATCATTCTTTTCCTGGTAAACAAAATTATAATTTACTACAAAAAATGTTTTAACTCATTAATTATCATTTATACTACCAATAAACATTAACAATTTAATTAAATATTATTCCCTAACATAATCTTATAATTAATTTAATAGAGCTATATTAGTAATAAAATATATTTTTTAGGCCTTTTTTAACTTAAATATAATTTTATAATTAGTTTAATAGAGGTATCTTAATTAGTATTAAAAATATTTAAGGCCTTTTTTTCTTAAACATATTTTAATAATTAATTTAATAGAGAAATATCAGTAGTAATTTTTTTTTTTAGGCCTTCTCATCCTTAAGGCCTAAAGCGAGTGTTTTACTTGCTTTATCTTTGAACTAGCCTTGATGATAATGGACTTTGATATTTTGACTCCTATAATTTGACTCCTATCTCATACTCCCTAAAGTGGTTTAGCATTGGACATTGATTCATTTTAAGAAAAAGATAGTGATACATTAATCAATGCTCCACACCAAAGCACGTCAAAGAATACAAAATGAGAGTAAAATTGTGAGTCAAAATATGATTTTCCTATAATAATTTTCTAAATCGTTCTTTCTATCTCAAACTCAACTTCTATTCTTTTATATCTTCTATCCCCACCAAGGTGCATCATAAAAGAAAAACTTACTTTTGAACCACGTGTGGCGAAAACTAATACTCCTTTTAAATCGCCCTTCACACTATTCATCCACATACACTGTTTACTTTCCCTAAAATTTCAGCAGTCCCATAAAATCATGTTAACTCCAATTATTAGCCCGATGAAGTTTCATAAATTTCATTAATAGCAACTTTAACTCACTTCAAAAATATCCAAATTCATTGTTGTGTTAAGTTATTTTAGGTGTAATTTGGAAATATATTAAAGTTAATGTAATTTACTTATGTTTTAAATTGTTGAGCTTACATTCTTTTTTAAAAATGATTTAGTAATTTGTATTAACTTATTTTAGGTATTATTTAGAAAAATATCAAAGTAAATGTAATTAAATTATTTTTTGAATTTCTTGAGTTAAGAAAACAATTTAAAAATAGATTTAGTATCGTGTATTAAGTTATTTTAGTTATAATTTGAAAATATAAAAGTAAATTTAAAAATTGTATATTAAAAAGTTACAATTTGTACACTTAGTTTTTTTATATGGTTTAAATTTTTGTTGTAGTAATTTGTAATGTGGCAAATAAATTCCAAAATATAGATGGTTAAAAAATTGTTAAACAATATTTTATTGAAAATAAGGGAAATTACTAAAATGATTTATGTGGAAGAAGTAAAAAAATAACACTGGAAATTTGTAAAAAATAATTTAAAAAATGAAGGAAATTATAAAAATGATTTAAAATCATTGCATTACTGTATTTTAAATTAAAGTTTTATTTGTTTTTGGTTTTTGTAAAATAAGTAAGAATAAAAGATAATAATAAAAGGATAAATTTATTGAACACAATTAAAAGTACAACATAAATTAAGTCACCAGTACAGTAAGGGCTTTTTGTCCCGGTTATTTTCCTCATTTTGTCTCGGGTCTAGAACCGAGGCATATTGTGGCGACCTTTTGGCCTCGGTTGTTACCCGAGGTCATATGCCCCCTTTTATGCCTCAGTTGTTAACAAACTGATACCATATACCCATTTTTCTGCCTCGGGTCAAGTAGGACCGAAGCCATAGGTTTTAAATATTTTTTTTAATTAAAATTTTCACAGACTCTTTGGCCTCGATTGTGGTAGAAACCGATGTCATATACCCCTTTTTGCTTCGGTCTTGGTAACAACTGAGGCCTATTCTCTTGCTTTTTTTTAAATAAATTTTCTGTTTTATTGTGATTCTCACATTTAAACCTGCATATTTTTTTCACAAAGCAGAACAAAATATTTTCTCAAACATCCACAATCCAAAAACATTTAAAAGATAATTGAAATATACACAATCCAAATACATATATCCTAATCAATACTATTGTACATTTGAATTATGAATTTTGCACATGCTATCCTACCAAACTTTATGGACTTCGCGGGAATTGGCAAAGGACTCTTGAATGTCTGCAAAATAAGACATTAAGTTAAGTTAGTATATAGAAAGACAACTTTAGTATACCAAACTTTAGAATATTGCAAAGTAATTGTTTTAATTCAAAAATATATTACCGTTTCCCAATTAGTTGTAATACGAGCACGCACAATTGTTGTCATCCATTGCATTATATAGTAACTGCACTCATATGAGCCAGTTTGTCTATTACACTACATTATATGAACAACATTAAAATCAATTAATGAAGAAAATCAAATCAAACAATTATAAATATATGGATAGAAATATCAAACATGGAGGGAACACCATGCAAGACATTTTGCCTTAGCCGTTGATCTCCCTAACAACATGTTATGTCCAATAATTGAACTATGATAAAGGGAATAAGTTAGGATACTTTTATATAACATGTCATTTTCATAAGATTGAGATTAGGTTTCTTACCAATCTATCACTTGTCTAAGATGGTTGGGGGGAGGGCGGTGCAAAGAGCAAAACCACACAACAAGGTTCTCCCTTAGGGAAACCACAAGTAATTGCCAATGACGTTTGAGAAGAAAATAAATTTATTGTTATGCATTAAAATGACAAATTATGTTCATAAGTTAACAAAAATGACTTACCCAGCAACATAAGGGACAAAATAAATTTCTTTTTTGCGTTGAAAGCATCCAGTCACATATGATTGGATGTCATCAAACTTGATGCCATCGTGAGTGAGTTGGGGGTCTACAAACCCATATACATCATTTAGTCCCATAGTTTCAGTGACACCAGACAAATACCTAAACATAAAATTGATTTGATATAAGTAAATAGATAAATATATCATATAACTATATATAATGACTAAAAGACTTACATCATCCATAGCTGAATAATGGTAATATTCAGTTCCTCTTGTCCCCGTGCAAGCTCCAAGACATCTTGGGAATGCAAGTAAAGTGGGATGTCAAGATCTCTCCCAAAGATGTTAGCATCCCAAGGAACCTGCATCGGCTTATACCTGGGTGGAGCTGAATAACTCCCCTTTCCGCTTCTACTTGTTAGAGTCAACGATTTATTAATGTTATTCAATTACTTTATTAAATATCATTTATTCAATTCATAAATTATAGAAAACAAATTTACTCGTGGGAGGCACAAACATGTCTAGTTCTGGCAGAGGAATTAACAAGATATTCAGTTCGAGAAACAGTTGGAATGTGTATTAATTCGTCGTGCCATGTCCATATTGTATAACTTCTAAGGAAACCATCACAAATAAGATGTTCCCTAACTTGAGTTGCATTCAATTTTCTTCCATTTAAACAATTGACACAAGGATATCTGAACTTCACCTCATTATCACATCTCCCCTCATAACGTTGCGCAAATTTTATAAATTCTTCTACTTTATTCTCATACTCAGCGCTGATACGTGATAAATTAATCCAATCTCGATCCATACTGAAATTGCGTGAACAATTTCAGTAATATTTGAATCAATGCTCACGTCGTAATCAAGGTGTGACCCTATCCCATTTAAGAAGATTCACTTTCTTTATTTTATTGGTACATATTACTTTTAAAATACATATCTTAAATTTCACGAAATTTTGCCAG
>Ga0214544_1005847_pt1 | contig 23389 bp, 16 predicted proteins | sample CNSS3metaG_FD_160074 | JGI IMG/M metagenome (GOLD analysis project Ga0214544, IMG submission 160074) | Root nodule microbial communities from cowpea collected in UCLA plant growth center, Los Angeles, California, USA - CNSS3 | ecosystem: Host-associated > Plants > Roots > Nodule | place: USA...
GCATTGGAATTGAAATTACCCTATTGTAGCAACAAATGTCGTTGTACAGTTCAAAGAATAAAAGTGACAGAAAAATGAAAGAGGACAAAATTAGGAGCTTGGTCTAACGTGACTGTGTCATGAATCGGAAGGGAGAGGAAATGGGAATTTAGGACTCAGATTCGGCGTCGATGGTGAAAACTAGAAGATGAAAATCGGTGGAAATGGGAGCGAAATGAGATTGAGATTGCAGAAACCCCCAAATCACATGAACCTCGATCACCTTCTCACTTTTCACTATGCTTTCCTGCTTTTCTTGACTCAGGGCCAATTCGAACATTACAAATTTTTTTTAATTCATTTCAAAATTCCTATTTTTTATTTAAATTACCACGTCACAAATAATTGGTATTCCACGTGTCAAATTTTTGTGTCAACATACTCTTTTAATTGGTCAACGTTAATGACTTTAACAGCGTTAATGAAAATGGACTTGATTGATGCACTTAAACTTATTTGGGTACCAAATTGACACCTTTTTTTCGCGGGGTACCAATTTGACACCCTTGATCCAAATTGGGTACCTTACGAGTAATTAAACCTATTTTTATTTGATGTGTGATTCACTGATACACTTTCAGCCTTGATATGTTCTAAGTTATAATCGATAGATTATCATTGTAAACAGCAATTTGGAAAATAATTTTTTCTTTTTTATAAAATAAAGAATTTAATGCCATTTATTATGCAGATATACTTGGTGCATGTTTGGAAATTGCTTAGTTTTAGTTAATATTCATTTAAAAAAGATGCTCGTGATTCATGAAGCTGGGCAAACTTGGCAATTATTCATTCGTATTAAGATAATCTTGACATGCATTTTTATAGTCTCAGTGTTGTAGATAATCATTAATTCTCGTGCCAAACATTGAAGCATGCTTATTCTGGAACAGGATCTCCAGACGCTTTTTGAAGTTCTCATGGGGCAGCTGCGGCAACTCCTTGGTCTGAAGTCTGATAACCTTTATGTTGGTGAGTCAGGCACATCCATTCTCCTAGGCAGTGAAAGGGGTTTCACAGAATGGTGAGAATAATAGTCCTTGTTCTACCCTTCTAAAATTACCAACGGCATGTTTTATGTAGTTATTTTCTTCTGTTCAAAAGTAAAGAACCAAGAATATGTTGGTTGTTTCAAATATACAGCGGAGTTTGTTTATATAGAATAATTACAATCAATCCATTTAATTGGAGGACATTTTATTCCTATAATACCAATATAAACATAACTGTACAAATAATAATAGTAATAGTAATAAAGAGAGAATATAAAACTGGTCCTATTCAGATTCTCTATAGTCCGTCTCAAACTGGAGAAAATAACTCACTCATATCTTTTTTGGTTGGTTATGTTACTCTACTTTCATTCTTCCAAAATGATGGCTTAATGCGGTCACTTGTTTGCTCTAGCGCACCATATTGGCTAGATCAATGATTTATTTTCCTTCTTACTTTTGACTTGAATACGTGAGACTTCTCTTTATCTTGTCAAATTTACAGTTTAAAAGAAAATCAGATTGAGCCCTACACATCATTGATATGATATATTTTAAGCTATCTTTGATGTGTCTCTGAATTATATGATTCAATGCATGTTATTTATCGTGATTAAAAAAATGGCTTAATGATCTACTATATGAATAATGAATCATGATCTGATAACCTTGTATTGTCCATTAAATAGATGAACCCTAGACTAGACTACATGGTATTGGTTGATGGCACGAAAGGTACACATTTAGTTTGGAATGGTGGTAGAAGGGAAATTTTGTTACATTTATGCTGTATGCACGTGGCTAAGAGGCCGAAGCTATTTATTTATATAATTTATTTTCTTGTGTAAGGAACAAATCACCATGAAGTTGTTTTTGTGGTGAATTTTGTGTAGGGAGTTGGATGTTTTATCTCGGAAGCATATATGCTTTAATCTTCTTTCATGTGCTACAACACTTGGATCGCTTTCTAGATTGGTATGTTTCTGAATTAAGTTTCTTCATCTGTCTGTTTTTGCTGGCTACTGTCTATTTAAATATTGTCGAACTTTCATTTCCTGCAGGTACAGTCATTGCCAAGGATGATTATCATGGATGAGATTGGAAAACAGGTGATTTTTTGGTCTACATGCTTGACCATTGCTTGTTAGACTTATGTTGGATGACACTAGATGAAGGAGTATATGAGAGAAGAGCTTGAGAGATCTTAACTTAGATCCCTCGTGTAAGGATTAGTGGCTTAAAAAAGAACCTCAAGGAAAGAGAAAAAGGAAAACATGATAGAGTTTACTTGTAGGATTTTAGGTTACAATAGATGCAACACAAAACAACTTTTGTTCAGAAAATGGTATAAACTATTCTAGCACTCTTGGTGAGTTGAAACATACAAGCTTGGAACATAAATTAAATACGTGGTCCTCTCAAGGATTTTGTCAATATGTCTGCAAGTTTATCATTAGAGCCAACAAACTCGGTGCAAATTTCCTTGGAGAACAACTTTTCTCTAACAAAATGATTGTTAATGTCTATGTTTGGTCCTCTCATGAAACATAGGGTTAGAAGCAATGTGAAGAGCTGCATGATTTATTAGAGTACATCTTCATTTGTTGGATTTCGTAAGACCTTAGTTGTTGGATAAACCTTTTGATCTACTTTTCCAAGAAATAATATTCCCTCAAATGAAAAACAATATCCAAAATAGTGGGATGTCTATCTACAAGAGATCTTGCCCAATCAGCATCACAAAACCTAGATCTTTGGTTACCTTCTTTATCTTCATATGGCAAACCCTATCCTCAAGTCTTTGAGGTATCTGAGAAGATCAATGCGAGGAGTGTGCATAAAATTGCTGATTGCAAAGGATAGGTTAGACTTGGTAATCATAGTTATCTAATTGAGATTCGTATCGTGAATCGTTTTGTGAATTTTTTTGAATCGTGAATCAAATCCTATTATGAATCATAAGATACATGATAAATAAAATATAATATATTTAAGTAAAAATGAGTCATATGAAAAAAAAAAACCATTAAAAATATCATATATTATAATTAAGTCAAGATCTCCAATTTAAATGTTACATCTTAATTTTATTCTTTCCTTCATCATCTCCAAGATCAATGTCACTTAGATCATCTTCTTCATCTAATATAACATTTTGTGGCAACTCATCTTCATCCTCTTCCTCAACTTCTTCAACCATCCCTTCAATTTCATCATCATTTGTTGTTGTAGTAGATTTTCCCTTTTTGTTTAAGTTTCTTGGACCCTTCTTCCTTTTCTTGCTTGGAGCTCCCTCTTCAAGAGTAAAATATTCATGTATATCCATCCATGAAACATCGTTTGGTAGACAAGGATCCTCTTTTCCAATAATCCACTCATCATCTAATTCAATATCAAATAGACATATAGGATCATAAGTATCTCCTTTCTCTTCTCTAAACCTTTTGTCTCATCTCAAGTTGAAGATTATATTTAACAAAGACAAGAGCATTTAATCTTTGTTGTTCCAAGCGGTTTCTTCTTTTGGTATGGACTTGATCAAATATGCTCCAGTTTCTTTCACAACCAGTAACACTAAGTGAGACTTAAAATCCTCATTGCTAGATTTTGCAACTCTTTACCCTCAACACCATAACTTTACCACCAAAGAGCTGCAATGTCAAATAAAAAACTAACATTTATAATTGTGGAATTATGATTTTAATAAAATCTTAAAAAAATAAAATAAAATTTATACCATGTTCCTTCTTATCCCTAGTATCAATTGCCATGCTTCTTCCAAATAATCCTTGGGGTTTCTTAAATCTACCAAGTTGTTGATCAAGTTGAAATCTAATCCTTCTATCTGGATCATTTTTTTCTGTGGTCAAATAAAAAGTAGGTATTAAAATCTATCATTATGAAATTGTAATCTAAGAAAGTATAGTGTTATAGTTACTTACTTAGGATTAAGGTAGTAAGCAGCAACATGAAGAGGTCTATGTAACTGCAAATTCCGACGAGTATCAATTATTTTCCACACTTTTTTATAACGAGATTCTTCATCCTTGAAATTTGCAGCTATTTGCTCTTCAGCTCTATCCATAGCTTCATAAATATATGGCATTGCAGGTTGAGTCTCCATCCACAAGCCTTAGTATTTTCACAAGTGGAGTGACACACTTCAAGCAATATTGGATAGATTTCCAAAATCTATCATCAGATAAAACAATGCTCACTACTTGTTTACCTTCAGTCTTACTAGCATATTTACTAGCTGTCCATTCTTCTGAAACAAACATACCTCGAAGAGCATTTTTCTATTGTGCTATACATTGAAGGGTTAGAAAAGTAGTTGCAGATCTTGTGACTGTAGGTTGAGCTAATTCTTTTCCTTTAGAATATTTTCTATATAAATTTAGGATCTATGTGTGTCTATAAATGAAAGTTGTGATTTTTTTGGCATTTGCAATCGTATCGTGATACGAATTGTACAATTCATACGATTCTAACTACCATGTTTGTAATAGTGAGAAGTGACAATGTTGATGCAGGATGTTAACTCATTGGACAATATACGCAGAGTTGGATCAAGCTCTTATACTAACTTGAAGGAGTATATGAGAAAAAGAACTTGATAGATGTTAGATATCTCTTTTTATTCAGATTCATATGTTTATAAGGATCAATGACTTTCAACATAAGCTTAAGGAAAGAGAAAAAGGAAAATGTGATAAGAGTTTTTCCCTAGGATTCTAGGTTATAAATAGATACAACACAAAACACCTTTCCTCAGAAAATAATATAAATTTTTATAACAGTACTATTTATGATGTCATTCATATGCTAATAGCTGATAGGGTGATGAAGTGTTGTCTTTGATGCATGTAGGGGTGGGCATGGATTGGATATTTAATGATCCAATCCACATCCATTTTAGATCCAAATAATTAGATTAGATTTTTGACCCAAATTCATTTTTTTAGCAAAAGTAGTTTGGATTTTTTTAAAATCAAGATCCAAATATTTGGATCAAGATTTAAATCCAATCCAAATATTTGGATCAAGTTTAAAATCCAGAATCCATTTTTAATAAAAGAAATTTAAATTGAATTTCTTAAAACTTGTGTCATTAAGGCCCGAATGACTCGGATGAGATCGACGATCCGGACGGACCCGACAGCCCGGACGATCAAGACCGGCCCGATGACCCGAACGGGCTCGACAACCCGAACGGGCCGGACAATCCGAACGGGCCCGAAAACACAAACAGGCTCGACGACACGAACGGGCCGAACGACCCGAATGGGACCAACGACCCAGACGGGCCAGACGACCCGAACGGACAGGTCCAAATAGTCGGGCCCAATCGGGTAGTCGGGCACGTTCGAATCGTAGGGCCGTCTGGGTCGTCAGGTACGTCAAGGTCATCAGGCCCGTCTGAGTCGTCGGGCCCATCTGGGTCGTAGGGCCCGTCCGGGACGTCGAGCCCGTCTAGGTCGTAGGACCCGTCCGGGTCGTAGCGCTCGTTCGTGTCATCGTGTCATCCGGGTCGTAAGGCCCGTGTAGGTCGTCAGGCTCATCCGGGTCGCCAGGCCCGTCAAAGTCGTCCAAGTTGTCATGTCCGTCTGGATCGTCGGGCCCATTCGGGTCGTCCGGCCCGTTCATGTCGTCGTGCCCATCCGGGTCGTAAGGCCCGTGTAGGTTGTTAGACCCATCCTGGTCGTCGGGCCCGTACGGGTCTTCGGGCTCGTCCGGGTCATCGGGCCGTCTGGGTCGTCAGGCCCATCCGGGTCATCGGGCCCGTACGGGTCTTCGGGCCCGTCCGGGTCATCGGGCCATATGGGTCGTCAGGCCCATCCGGGTCGTCGGGCCCGTACGAGTCTTCGGGCCCGTCCGGGTCATCGGGCCGTTTGGGTCGTCAGGCCTATCCGGGTCGTCGTGCCCGTCTGGGTCGCCAGGATGTCCGGCCCATCCGGGTCTTCGGGCCCGTTCAGGTTGTCAGGCCTGTTCAGGTTTTTGGGCCTGCCTGACTCGTTCGAGTCTTTGGGCTGCCTGACCTGTTTTCGTCATTGGTTCTGCCTGGTCCGTTCGGGTTTTCGGGTCCGCGTGACTCATCAGGTCATTGGGCCTGATCGACTCGTTCGGTTTGTCGGGCTTGTTCGATCCGTATAGGTCGTCGAGCAAGGCCCATCCAAGTCTGAATTTAGTATAGTTCCTCTCAACCTTTAGTCTAACCCAACTAAAAATTTAAATTGAAAATTTGGATTGGATTTTTTGGATTATCCATATTTAAAAATCTTGATTTATAAAATGGATATCCAATCCATAAGATATATAAAATGTAAATTAGATTGGAATCCATATCCATTAAATGGATTTTAAATGGATTAGATTTTTAATAAAATGGATTATAAATGGAGTGGATTGGAGCAAAAGTGGATTGGATCAAGAAAATTAAATTTTTTGCCCACCCCTAGATGCATGTTACTAATAAGCACCTACGTGGATGAGGAACTCACCCTTTAAAGCTAGCTTTTAAAGGGGCAGAACCAAACACTTCATTTCTCCTACGGACATCCCTTACTACTAATCGCGTGTTGAAGTTTGACTTTAGTGCATGTTGTCATTATGCACCCAAGTACTTGGGGAACCATCCTTGAATCTATTAAGTAAGGAGAACCTTAACTTAAATACTGTACTGAACATCCCATATTCCTCAATATGAGACTTAAACGCAGCCTCATAATGCTAAAGTCCCTCCTATCATAGACCTTGAGAGCTAACATCTCGACAATGAACACTTTATAGCACATCACTCAACTTCTTTGTTGGTCAAAACCCTCCACCTATCAGAAGGAAGTCTTTTCCTGATACCTACAATTCAACACTTCTAATACCAACTGACAAACACCAAAGCTAGTTGTTAAGAAGGGGAAACCACATACTTGAATACTACACCGAATATCCCATACTACTGAACTGGGGTTTAAACACATAATATTCAAACCCCTATCAGTGAATGTTCATTTTAGGTAAAATAATGTTTTTTTCCCTTTGCATTTTAGTTGTAAAAATTTGTAAGTTATGATATTTAATTTTAGATTTTGGTCAGAAAGTAACTTGATTTTCAGCGGTACTAATACATTTGTTGTATATTAACTTTGACCGATGAATTGATATAAAAATGTTGTCCTCATCTTTAATTTCCAACTTATACTGTTTCTCAATATTTTATGGTCTTCGAGCAGGTAAAGTTTTCTCTTGAGGCAGCAAAATTTGCTCAAAGTAATGCATCTATTGGAATATATGATGCTTCAGCTGGTATGCCTTTCATAGACTTTATGATGATATCAAAAGCTTGTTACCGACTTTGATGAAAGTTTACTACCTGATTTCTGCTACTAAAATATGGTTAATCTCTTTTCTTATCAGTATCATCAAGGCAATCAAGATCTCTGGCCGAGGATGCCTTCTTTCATCCTTCAATTATGTCTATAAGCTACTATTCATTTGAGCATTGTTTTGCCATCTATTCGGTTTGTCCTTGAACTCTCCTCTCTGCCCTATAGTCCGGCTTCTGTGAATTGATAGAACTTGACCTGTGGATGATTGCTTTATATTGGTGGTCGTCTTTACCTTTTGGCACGCATCATTAGGGAATGTAGGTTATGCATCTGAAACGATTCTTGTTTAATTTGTCATTTTTTTATCACAAAGACTGAAATGAATATTAAGATATTGGAAGGACCGTGGTGCCCATAAAAAGATGTCATTTACGGAAGCTTGTGTTGAGTGTTCTCTTTAGCCTTTACTTTGTTCTTTGAGCAAGTCTAAATTCTTTTTGGCTTGTTTGCTGACCTCATTATGTTTGTTGTTACTGCCTCTGCTGCTGAGATACGACATCAATTAATTGAGTCGATTTTAAGCAGCAATTGACGACTTTCCTTCTGTTATTGCAGCCATTTTTCCTGCCAGTTATTATGCATGTCCTCCTAGGTGCTTTACGAGAATGGAAGAGGTACAAGCAAGAAAATAGAAAGTATTTAGCAGCGAAGGCCAAAGAAAAAGTTTCATAATCCTCTTGACCATAGATTAACAAGATGAAGGAAGTTTCCTGGTGGTTGGGGCCTAGCATGTGGTAAAGCACCTCAGTAAAGCCTCCGTCCTCTCTTCCCAAGATCTGCTGAATGTGTGAATTTTGCTGATAATGACAATATTGACATGACACTTACCGGACATTTCACATTATTGGAGCAAGGTAATGTTGGCACGGTGGCTTTTGATTCTACCATAGTTGAGTAGATTGAGGAGAAAAAAGCATTTTACTAAAAATCATACTTTAGCTATTGAAAAGTTTCATTACTATGTGAAATCTATCAAATCGAGTATCTTTATTCTACTGTGCACTTCATATTGTGAATGAAAAACGACACCTTTGACTAGATTTTGTTGAATTGTGCTTATTATTTGTGATTTCTTAATGAAATAATTGATATTTGCATCCATTGTAATCTTACTTTTCACATCTCTCCTTCCTTACTGAAGCGGTAGAACCTTATTAGTGGAGCAAAAATTATGGAGATTTACGAGGGAATTTTATCATCTACATTGTCTTTTTTGGGAACTGCATATATACGAGAACACATTGATAAATCATAAGTAGATTCCTTTTATGTCAAATTTGTTACAAAATTGAGTATCTATCTTTGCATTTAAAAACCATGGTTCCTCCACTAAAGCTGTCAAATGAAGCAGAGAGACGCTATTGTTAGAGTCATTATATTTGTGCAAACGATAAACTCTAATAATTTGCATAAACTTCAAATAAGCATAATGCCCTGAGTTTACAATTACAATAAACACTATGACAGAACATGCATCTAATTCAAAATGAATTTTAAACCAACTGTATGAATCTAAAACAATACCCGAAAAAAAAAAACTTACATTAATGTATGTTTTGGTTGCATAAAAATTGAGGAATGGAGGATATGGAAACGATATTATTTGTTTGGATAAATAAAATTTGAGGTAAGACCTATTAGTATTCTTTAGTACTTCAATCTAACATTTTTAATTTCATATTAGTTTCTTTTTTTTGTTTCACTAGGTCACTGTTCTTGACATATCAATGCACCTATCTGACCATTATCAGATTCTCCAACTTCAGAAACTTTTCCATCCAGAGAGTTCTTCGGTGCTTTTGGATGGAAAATCATGAATATAATAATAAATATGAATGAGTTGAAGCAATAATGACTAAAGATATTTTAGGAAAACGTTAATTTATTCGTACATATTCCAAAATCCTTTAACAAAAGTTCCTTCTTCTTATACATGATAGTCTGGTAAATTCGAGACTCCTCTCTACAAGACAAGGAACCTTAGTGAGATTCAAACTTGAAATACCGATTCGTGGTAAAGCTTTGATATCATTGTTACAAAAAGGTTAACACCTTCATACAAGGATTCAAATTTCTTTAACAAACATTCCTCCTTCATAGGTAGCACTTGACAATTTGGTAAATTTAGGACTTTCCTTTTGTAGGAGTAAGATTCTTAATGAGGTTCAAACTTGAGATGATATTAGAGTCTTGTAAAGAATCTAATGTTTCGAGTTCAAACCTCGTTGAGACTCCTACTCCTATGGAGGAAGAGTCTTGAATTCACCATGTTAATAGGTGTCAACTTCTAAGACTGATAGGAGTTAGTCTCTAAAGAAGGATCATTTCTTAAGGAGTTTTAAATTTAAATCCTTGTATGAACAAGTTAACCTTATCATAATAAGTAATAATATTATCAATTGGTACAGTCTATTTAAGAGAGAGTTGCAAATCCTCTATAACCCATTCTTCTTTATAATAGTCGATAAAAAAATCCTATAATGATGACAGGTTAAAATATGGTAAAATAGTATTAAACTAAAACATGAAAATAACAATAATTTAAATGACTCTTTTACACATTGAAATCTTACTATTATACTTTGTTTCTCCCTTTCAATTTCATCATCCCTTTTAATTTCATCAGTATGTTACTTTTTCATGCCACTATCACAAAGATTTTAATAATATATATATATATATATATATATATATATATATATATAATCTAAATATTCATGATCATATATTATTTATTTCATATTTCTCTAAGAATAATAGAAACTTATGCAATAAGTTTATGAGTTTTAAGAAAATAGTTTGTCCTTATTAACAATGTGTTGGAGTCATCTAAAAAATGTGTTAGAGATATAAAAGTATATTTTAAATTGGATACTTTATTGATAGTGTCGTATAAATGTTGTTTGATGTGTCAAATGCATGGGACACATCTTCTAAGAGGCATGTTCGAGCTTCATATCTCCAAATCTTCATTCGGGTTTGATAGGTGATGGTGTAGCAATTGATATTCCAAGTGTTTGTTAGAGGAATTTGAGGTCTAAACAATGATCTTTCTGTATAGTAATAAAAAAAAAATTATTGTCAATTATCGTATATTAGAATATATTAGAATAAATGTTAGACAAATTCAAATTACATTGTATAGCAAACCTTTAAAGGTGTTTCCAAATAAGCATAAACAACATAAAAATTTTCATTTATCCTTTAACAAACACAAAATTACTCTCTATTGAAAGAAAAATCATCAAGAAAACTATAAAATATTTTACCTTCATATTTATTTGTTTTCGTAATTGTATGTTTTGTTTTCAACTAAAAATGAACTTTCTTTCAATAACTAGATATTCCTTTTACCATTGTAAGAGACAAATTTAGGATTTGAGCATCGTGATTCTCCAAATTTTGACAATCACTTATTATCATTGACCATTATTTTGAATTTAAGTTGAGCTTAGAAAGACCAAATGCTCATTTGGAAAGTGATATTGGAAAGACTTTGGCTAGTAAAGACAAGTGTTTAAGTTTATCCATTTGTGACTCATCTCTCATTCTTGGGAGCCTAAGTTGGTGAACTTATATATTTTACTTCTAATGAAGGAAAGGATTTTTGAAAATAGTTATTACTTTTCAAATGTTTTGGGATTTTAGTCACTTTTTGAGTTTATTTTTCAGAATTGAGATTTTTACTTTGTTATGTTAGCTTACCCTTTTGTTCTAGGGTTGTGGTTTTCACTTACGATGATCGTTATTTATCATAAAAACATATGATTATATAGATATTGAGGAAGATGCGCAACACTAGAAATAATGGTTAATATTGAGATATGTTTGGGGTAGCCTTTTAGTCTTATGTTTTTCCTTTCCAATAAAGTTTATGTTTGTAAAGAAAAATTATTTTCACTGAGATTTCAATAAATAGGAATCTAGTTTATTTTAATTATGTAATTCTTGTTAGTTATAAATCTTAAAAAGTTAAAAAAATTAGGTGTTACATAAAAGGTTTAAATCTCATCTTCACTATAACAAGATATTTGATTAGTGAACTCATACATAAGCTTATAGCAACAACTTTCTACTTTTAACTAAACAAACAACTTCTCACAAAAGAAACACAACAACAATAACTTATAGATCTATCAAGGATGATACCAATGATGTAATGTCCTAACATAAAACTATGTATACTACTTGTGAGAATAAAATTCATAACATACATACATATATTCACTAATATAAACATGAACTTTAGATCGTGTACTATAGGCCCTTGCGTTGGAGAAGAATAACCACAAGTGAAGCCGAATTGGATAGGACCCAAGGCGACATGAGGACGCAAAAGAGGACGGAGATAGCGCCTTCACGAATGACATGAGTAGAGGATCCCATGATATTGGATTGTCACAAACCCATTTTGTACCAACTCCCTGTGTGGAGAAATGGTTTTTGAAGATCCCTCGCATCTCTAGTCTCTTCCCTGAAACTCATCCTCAACCTGCAACCAACCAATGGCACTAAAAAACTGAAACAAATTACTCTCGTAGACAGAAGGTGTTCGCGAAAATGTCCCACTTCATAATTTTATCTCTCGTCAGAAAAATAATCCATTTGTAGTCCGAAAAATAATCTAGAACCAAAGGACCAAAATAAAGTAATAGATAAATCCTTAAGATTGTAGTAAAAATAGGATGAGAAAATAAATAAGTAAATTCCTTAGGCTTGTAAAAAAACACTGTCCTTAAGGATTTATTCGCAGTATATGCGCAAACCCCCCAGGGTACAACAGGAACATCTTGGATCTATCCCAAGGTTAACATAAACTAACAAGATAAACTCTTCAAAGAGTAAGTAACCCAGGATATAAGAGAAGAGAGAAAAGGAAGAAAATAAGAAAAGGAGAGATGAGAAAAGTTATCTTTTGGAAGAGGATTTAAGCTCCTATTTATAGGTGATGAATCAATTTAAAAAATCCATACTTTGTAACTGAAGTCTAGTGTGGAAAAAAATATCCCATAAAATGTGGATGTGGGATCAACTTGTGGAGAAGATCTCGTTGCAACAACATGCACCATCCTAAAAAGGAGGGAGGCTTGCTAACGTTGCAACAACTGCAACGCTATTATTTTCGCAATATTATTATAAATATATAACAATCTTGTGTGTACTGCTTTTGGAAATATTTTTCAAATTCAGAAGCTTAAGCAAGAAATGAAAGATGATGCTTAGATGGTATTTCCTCAATTAAATGAAGATTCAATGGAGTCTAAGAAAAATTCAATGGTGGTTGATTCAATGGAGGTTGGCTTCATCAAATAAGGAGGAGATTGTTAGTACAACTGGTTTGATGATTTAGTGCTTAAAGATTTGATGAAGATGTATGAAGCCATTGCATTGGAATGTGTTGAAACCATGATTAAATTGATGAAGATGTGAAGACTTGATGAATCATGTGTTGATCAAGCTTGGAGTGTGAGCTAAATATGAGTTTCACATGAAGAACACAAAGCTTGAAGATTGGTGCTCATAGTGTAAACCATTTTGCATTGTATAGATGTCTAGGGTCTAGTTGGTGTCTTTTAACCTGTTGAATTGGTTTTTAACAAGTTAAATGGTTTGCTATAGTAGTTTTATTCGTTACATTTTCAATCAGTTGATTTATTTTTCAATTGACTAATTTAGATTGAATGAAAAATCAACCTGTTGAATTTGTTAACAAATTGACTATACATTCTGTGTTTCCAAAGAGAGGGGTAAGACTTACAAATTTTGAACACGAAATCATTGTGAATTATGTGGAAAACTCTCTCTAGATCATACAGATGTGCAACCATTGGTGATTGATTTTTTATCTTTCTTGGAGCAATTTTGCTTGTTTTAGGAACTTGGAGAGAGATGTTTGGTTGGCTAGGGAGAGCCTTAATCTAGGTTTAGTCTTTCTCAAGTTTCTGGGTGGTTCTTGATGGTTTTCTAGGTCTGCAAGTGTGATCTTGATGTGTTTGTTGAGATTCTTGTGGGATTCAAGAGTCTTGGTGTGTATTTTGTTTATTTTGAAAGTGTAATCTTGTGAACTGTGTAAATCTTTTGAAATAGTGCAACTCAGACTCGGATTGCCTTGACAAACTGGATGTAGCTTAGATTTGAGTGAACCAGTATAAAAAAATGTGTCCTTGTGCTTGACTCTATCCGTTCTCTTTTTGATTTGTGCTTTAAAATTTCAAGAATTGTAGTTGGTATATTCTTTTAAGTGTTCTTGTGTAATCTAGCATGACATGAGGCTTGACTCATATTTGTATTTCTTATTTGAATCAATCTTGATAAGTCTTTTGTGTTGCTTTTGGTTTAAACTGTAAATTCAAAGTTTTGTAGAATTCCTAGCATTTTAGTCGACTGATTTAATATTTTGATATGTTGATTTGTATTGTATTGTTAACTATTTAATGAAATTAGCCGATTGTTCATGTTTTTGATTGATTAAAAGTGTGTAGTCCAATAGCTATTGCATCCTCATTTCGTGATTCATTTGATTCAAGTTAAAGCTGTTTTAAGCTTTCAAAACTAATCAAAGTTTTTAATAAGTCAATTTCACCACCCCTTCTCGTCATTTTTTCAATACTCACAAAACTGTGTCTGACTTTGATTATCATGAAAGGGAATGCATATCATTGGTTTAAGTTTTGGCATCAGAATAACAATAATTCTTCTTAGGAGGATTTTACAATAGCTTTAAGTAGAAGATTTAAAGGTCGAAAGCAAATTACGATCTTAGAAAAGTTGGTTGCTATACACCAATATGAGAAGGTCACGGTCAAGGACTACATCAGAGAATTTGAATGAATGGTGTCCCAAGTTTTGCAAACATCAAAACAACAATTGTTAAGTATTTCTTTGTTAGGCTGCAATCTAATATCCAAAACCAGATTCGATCACATAATCTAACGAAAATGATTAGAGTAATAGAAATTGAACATGATGTGGAAGATGCTATGAAAGAATCATGACAAGCAACATGATTGTCTTCTGTGGCAAATTTTCAAACTTTCGTTATCATGGTGGGAGCAAAATTGTATCTCGGGCCAAGACCACTAAAACTGATAGTAATTTGCAAGGGACCACTGGTGTTAGCAGCACAGTGAGAATGAGAAATTCAGGCATCTCATAAGGATTAGTAGAGTAGTTTTGTCAACGCCTTCCAAGTGGATTCCAACATTGTTACATGAATATCATACAACTTACTTAGGGTGACATTAAGGAGTTTTTCGCACTAATAGATGTATAGCTCAATCAGTTTATTGGATTGGTATGAAGAAGACGACAATTGATTTTAAACTCAACAAATATGCTCACTTTATTCCCATTAAACACCCGCATACTCGACAAGACTAACTATAGAAATTTTCGTGAAGGAAATGATTAAACTCCATGGCATTTCATCCTCCACTGTGAGCTACTAGGATCCAACTTTCCTAAGTCTATTTTGGAAAGAAATGTTTTGATTACAAGAGACCAACCTTAAGATGAGTACAACCTATCATCAAGAGACTGATGGCTAGACTAAGGTCCTAAATAGGATATTTAAACATATCTAAGATGCTTCAATTTCGAACAACCTAAAATATGGGTAAATTTTATACCACATATTAAGTACTGGTACAACACCAATTACTAAGGAGCAGCGGAGTGCACACTGTTGCAATTGTGTATTGTTGAGCTCCCCCTTCCCTAGCTAGGTCTATTAGACTACGGTGGAAGCGATAACACAAGATTTGATGACACATGACGAAGCCTTTAAATAGCTGAAATTCTCTCTAGAGAAAACCCAAGGACAAATGGTAAAATTTGTTAATCAACACAGGAAATCGTCGCAATTCAAAGTAGGTGGTTAGGTATATTTGAAAATTCTCCCTCATAGATAAGTTTCTATGCCTACAGAATTTCACCGTGAAAAAAAATATATTCTCCTTTGTAAACTTTCAACATTTTTATAGTGCATTATGGTTCACCATCCGTGAGTTGGAGTATTTTATGTATTTCTCCCCTCTTTTCTCTGTCCTTTCATGTAAGGTATCTATCATTATTACACTCAACTCTTTTTGGGAGATTATTATTAAGCATGTCCCAAATAAGAATTTGCCACACTTAGACTCATACCCAAAAGAACACCATTCATAAAATTTAACCTCAGTTTCTTATGTCATGGTGATTATTTTCATGTACTATAGAAAACCTTAATATAGGAATATTCTTTAAATTTTTACCATTTTATGTCTTAGTCTATGTAATCATATCATTAACAGAGTCAAAAAGTTTGCCTATGCATGCATTGCTGTTTATTTGCTTATTTATTTATTAAAATATATTTAAAGGTTGAGGAAATAAATAATAAATATTTTAAGTTTATAGTTAAGTTTTGAACCCAACCAACCTGAAAAAAATGATTTATAAGTTTAGAAAGCCAACATGTCTATAAAAATATAAATAGTAAACTTTTGTAAAAATACTAAAGATAAAACATGTGCAAAAATATAGGACAAACTCCCAAAAGTTATCAAGAATATGTAGAAAAATACAAATTAATGTATGAACAAACTAGTCTAATGTATATTGTTAGACTCGTCTAATTAGTGCATTGTTAAACTCGTCTAATATGTGTTGTTAAACTCGTTTTATAAGTATATGAACACACTTGTCTAATGTGTATTGTTAAACTTAGGGGTGACAATGCGGGCCGACCCGGCCCGCATAAGGCCCGCACAACGCGGGTTGGCCCGCCTCGCCCCGCATACTCCTTGGCCCGCTTTTTAAAAAAAATAATAATTTTTTTTTAATTTTTTTCTTAATTTTTATGATAAAACTTTCAATGTTTAAAAATTGGAAAACTTTAAGAAGTTCACAAAATTAAGTAAAGACTTTGGGGAATTAGATGATAAATTGATAATTCAACATTTTCACCATATTCATACTATGACATACACAATGTATTCTTTAAATTTTAGCACATTAAAAATTACATAATACTTGTTTTTTCCAGTTATACAAGAATTTGAAATGTTAATGCAAGAGTCCATAAAAGAAGTAATTAATATACACAAGTGCAAGTTTTTTTTTTAATTTTATGCGAGCTTGCGAGCCGGCCCGCGCGGGCTAGCCTGTGCGGGCTGCGGGCCTATACGGGTCAGGCCCGCACGGGCCTATGGGCTCACTACCCTGGCCCGCCTCGCGTTTTTTCTGCGGGCCTGTCATCCCTAGTTAAACTTGTCTAATCAGTATATGAACAAACTTGTCTAATGTATATTGCAAGACTCGTCTGATTAGAGAATGAATAAAGTCGTTTAGTGTGCATTAATAGACTCATATAAAGCAATAACAAGAATATTTCTAATGGAACATCTTTCACAATCCTTGGAGAGATAATTCACTAAAAGACCGAGGGATAAGTAATTTGACTCATTCACATCCAAATCATGAATGTTAGGAATCCATATTATGCAAGGAGACATTATTTTTGCTAATTTGGAGTGAGATTTCATGATAAATAAAGGGAATCTTTCAATTCCTCATGTTGTCATCAAGGTTGATAACATTTTCTAGTGATTTGAAGATAACATCGCGTTGGTCAACTTCAGTTTCGTCCAAATTAATTTCAAATTCACAATCATCGAATTCAATAGTAGGCTCCTCCTGTAAGGCAGTCTCATTCATAATTTGTTCGATCTTTTATAAGGTTTATTATATGACTCATTGTTGAGAATATTTACTTAATATTTGATTTTATTTCAATTAATTTTTAGAATTATGAAATTAAGATTGAGATATTATAAATATTTTATATTATGTTACATTTATATATATATATATATATATATATATATATATATATATAAAAAATAAAATAAAATAACAAGTTCCTTAATATATCACTAGCGAACACATAGGCACGACAACGCCTGTGTATTCGCATTTTTTAATTTTTTCAATAATATTTATTTTTAAAACATATATAATAATTTTTAAAATAGTTGTTAAATAAAATAATTGTTAAAAAAGAGTTTTTAGAATAACGGTCAAAATAAAAAAGATTTAAAAAAATGTTAAAGAAAATTAATTATAAAATAATTAATTTTTAAAATAATTAAAGGTAAAACGAATGTTATGAGATGTGGACACAAAAAGAGAAATCCCCTTTATGTTTTATATATATATATATATATATATATAATATAGATAGATATCTCTTATATTATCATATATCTCTATTATATTTTCATAACTTCTCAAATTTTCCATGATCTATAATATGGGACTTAACTGAATCTCTATTAAATATAAAGAAATTCTGCTTTCTCAATTCTATCATTTAAATAAAAAATTATTTAAATTAAAATAATTATTTTATTAATTTTAAATATTTTTTTTTTTAAATTTGGCTGTTTTTTTTTGTTTAAGTGTTTTCTTAAACTTAAATATTTTTTTAATTATAAAACAACTACAAAATAAACAAATATAAAATTATAAAAATTATTTATATTCACTATAAAATTATAATTTTTTATTATTATTATAAAAAAGTGAATATGTTCTCACCGTATAAATAAAAAACTAACGTTTTATATGGTAAAAGAATTATTATAAAATTAAATGTATTTTATATACATTTAATCTTAATAATTTTTTCTGTTAAAAACGACTATAATCTTAAAGAATTTTGTTTTCGGAAAAGTCAATTAATTATGAAGGAATGATTGTTTATTTATTCCCAACTACAATACCCAAATCCAATATCTTTTTATAAAGGCATCCACGCCAAACGCGACCTTATTGGTTACCATTCACTATCTTTTCTTCTATCTGCGACCCCATTGAGACTTGATAGACTCTCACAGCTCCCAAATTCCAAAGCCAATTTTTCTCTTTTTTGTTTTGTTTTCGTTTTTGGGGTGAAATTTGCAATCTCCAAGGACCAGTGTTCTTATTCTTTTTCCATTTTTCCATCAAATTCATAGGATTTTGATTCTCTGCAACCAACCGTATCACAGTTTGGATTCGTCCACCTTCAGCAAGTGTTTGTGTTTAGGTTTAGGTTTAGGTTTCATTTGAAACAAACGCAAAGGATGTATTCTGATCGGGTGGAGACTGGAACTCGGAGGTCAGTTAAAGAGCGTCTTGATGGGAATTTCCTCACTGATTCTACTCGCCAACACAAAGTCACCGGAAAGAGGTTATTGTGTTGTTATTATTACTGCATATGAATTATTTTTATTTCCACTGTGGAAAGATAATATAGGTGTTGCATTCTGGATTTTTTGATGGCGTGGGTTGACTTAGTGGTGCCTTGATTTTGGTGTGATGGTTGTGAGGGGTTTTGTTTATCTTTTTGAATGTCTCTGTCTAGTGTTGGCAAGGGATTGGAGTGATAAGGGTTCATGAGTTAGGTTAGTGAAGGTGTTTGGAGAACTGCTTTGTCTTTATGTGGTCTTCTATGTGTGGAATTGAGCAATTGGGGAAAAGGCTTGGCCTGGAGCCGGGAGGAGTTCCTTTAGAGGTGAAACTGTCGTAAATACTTGTCTGGGGTGGGTGCTTATGATGATGCAGTGGGTGTTATTGAGGGTTGATTTTAATTTTCAATCAGAGGATTACTGGATTCTCATTGTCTGATTGGCTTAGAGCCTCTTTGATTATATAAGCAGTGTGAGTATTTTTGTTTGAAATTGTTCGTTCGTTGTTTTGGTGTTGTGCCATGTGATTTGTATGCTTTGAATGTGGAGTTCGGTGATGCTCTGTTAGATATTTTGTGCCCTTCGTGTTTAGTGTGCGGGGAGAGGGTGTTATTTTTAGGTTTTTCTTTACAGGTACTTCATTATGAGAGTGTCTGTCTTAATTGCAATCGTACTCATTGAATTGTTTGCTTTCATGAGGTGGGAAGGGTGGATCAATACACCTGGCAATCTTGGTCGTGGGGGAAACCTTTTAGGACCAATGCTCATTCATTGGATGGATTATTTCTGTTTTATTTGTATTCACTTTGTTCTACTTGATTGTTTAGCACCGTGGACCTTCTATGTTGCAAACTTAAATGCTTATTTAAACTAAAGACTTGGTGATGTATCCCAATCATGATTTTTGCAGGCAGAGGCAAGATGACAAGTGGAAACATGATCTCTATGACGATGATGAACACCAGCTCTATAGTATGGATTGATTATGTTATTCTCATATGCAAGTATAAGTTGCTGCTCTTGTTGGATGCCGATAGTTGATTTTATGGGTTTTGACTGTGTGTTAATGACTTGTGAAGATCGCAAGGTCACTGCTCAAGATCTTCGTTTCAAGCTTCAAAAGAAAGGCCTGCATCCTGGAGGTCAAACTGGAAAGAGTTCTTTTCCTGTTGAGAGGGATCTCCGTGAAAGGCTATCAGGGACAATGACTCCACAACCTAAAAACTATGACCCACCAAAGCCTAAAGTCGCTGCTAAACCAAGCAGTAAAAGTATCGATGTTGAGACTCCTTCAGTACATATCAAAAGATCAGCTAACCCAACTCCTAAAAAGGTGTCTCGAAAGGTATATTGTTGACATATTTCTTGTTTATTGTTTGATCAAGATTTTCTAGAATGCTCTTACAGGGATATTGGTTGTAGTGTTTGTCATGTTCTGTTGCTCCCATTCCCTCTACATTCAGCATTTCATTTGCTGTTAAACAAACTAGTGATAATTTTTTTAGAACAATGACAGTGACTGCCTTAGTAATTTTAATTATTTACTACTATGATATATCAGATTCATTGGTTTCTTTATATTAGTGAGCTAACCTTAATTTTAAGGTGTTTTATTAGAGTGACGTCCAATGACTGTATGTGTTCATTTAATTTCACTAGACTGATATTATTTTAGCCATGTTCACGCTTTGTCTAATGTAACAGTAGCAAAAATGAATATGTGATTATCTGCTTGTGCCCTATATGTGTTGAATCCATCTTTTTTGAAACAGAATAGTTGCATTACACTTAAAGTTAGCCAGTAGGAACTAGAATTTGTCTTGCATTGTATGACGTTAGTAATACTAATTTTATACTGATTTTTTTGCAAAATATGCTGTTACGTTATGCTTATGATAAAAGTCAAGCTGTAAAGATGGGATGGGAAGGCAATAATTGTATCATAGATTTTGTGCTATGTTGAAAGTTTCTGTAATATTGAAAACTAAGATACAAGTAGTAGTTACATGTAGTTAACTTAAATTTTTAGTAGGACGGATTTGTGAAGAAACATTAGAAATTCAAATCTTTAGCTTAGGATTAGATGCAGGGCAAAAATTATATAATTCAATGTTTAATAGCTGTTTAGGCTGTTGTAGCTTTCAGTACTGTTTATTAGTGTGCAGTAGGATTTACAGTAACCCCTCGTTTAATTATGAATCATGATCGACCTTCTATATCCTAAATTAGATGAGTACTTATCAAGTAATCTATAAATAAATAGATTAAGGACTTAATTTGTCAAAGACTAACTACTCTGTGAGCTTAACTTGTTAGTTATGCCTATGAATGGTTTTACAGATAACGTGCCTTCTTATGCAAGAACTCTGTTATTAACTCCCTTGAACTAACTGGTTAATTTTCTGACCATCCGAACTATTTCCCCATGGTTCAAAAGTAAGTTTTACATAATGAACTGTAAATCTGCTGGGATGTGACACTGCTGGGAGGCTGGAAATAACTTTTAACAACTAAACATTTTTTATTATGATACTGAAAGTGAAAGTAGATGACACATTTTTGTTTGTGATCAACCTGATTGATTAACTAGACAAAAACAGTGGAACACCAGGATTGTCCCTGGATATGAGTTTCTTTTAATGTTTTAATCCTTTAATTTTTTCCTAGTCTTCTTTTTATATCTCTGTTTTTTTGTATTATCTTCTTAAATAGATGAAACTGTCCCACATTTTATTCACACATGCAAAATAATTCAGTTATGTGAAATGAACAGTTGTTTTTACCACAATTTTCCTTGCTAGGTAATGTGTTTCTTTACCTGTGGAAAAAATTAAATTCAGTATAACCCTGGTTCTTGCTTAACAGGCTGACGCTTCACTGGATGAATTTTTGCTGTCACTGGGTCTCGAAAAGTATCTCATAAGTTTTCAGGCTGAAGAAGTATGTTATATATCTGTTACCTCGCCTTCTTGTAATCCATGTTCCTTCATCTTATTTTTTAGAGCAATAATATTTGTGAATTTTTCTTTCAGAAGGTTGCAAAAAGGGAAATGATTTAATCAAAATAAAGGAATCTAAATATGTAGTTACATTTAGACTAAAATTCAATATTATAACAGAATTTTAATTGCACAGTAGAGTTAAAGTTAAATATTTATGACTAAAAGCTATTTCTTTAGGTTGATATGACTGCACTCAATCATATGACTGATGAGGATCTCAAGGCCATGGGTATACCAATGGTATGTATCATCAAGGAGCGTGGATTCCTCACTCCCACAAATTCCTAAATTGTTATTTATCTTAAGTCAATCCTTCTCTAGTTTTGATGTAAGCAATTTATTAACATTTTCTTCGTTTCTTAATTCTCTGATATACTTTGTTGATTTCAGGGACCAAGAAAGAAGATACTTTTAGCCTTGGAGGCAAAAGGCTGACATTTTGGTCATGTATTTCTATACCCTTGTTATTATAACTTACTGCACATTAGAAGGCTTATAATTATGTTTATACTTTGGACTTGGTCAAGCTTGCTTGTATTTTTTAGAAATCCTTTTGGTGCTTCTATTACCATTTCAATCTTCTTTCTTCCCATGTGTTGCTGAAAGTGGCATAAACAAGCTATTGATATTTAAAAGAGAAAATCATGAAAATTAATTGATAGAGTGTTTTTTTTTTTTGTTTAGCTGGCTGGACATACCTGATTTGATGGGTGATGATGGTGGTGGATGCTTAGACTAAAACAAAGTTTGCCTGTATTGATAGTTTTTTCCTTTTATACTTTTAAACCAAGCATGCTTTTCCTTTTTAATGTAATCTCTTTATGATTTTGAGTGTCCATACAACTTTAGTGTTTGTAAATTCGTGAGAAGGAAAAAAAGAACTAGCTTGCGAACTTTGCTTCTCTCCTAAAACTGCTCTTGCATCAAGTTTGGCAAACAACTGGAAGATAAAAGATTTAATCCAAAATGAATGAAAATGTACCAAAATGACAGCAAGGATGAATCAAAATAACTAAAAGAGTTGTGCATGTATTGGTTAATTTTAAGACCAAACATATCTTTCGTGAGAGGTAATTTTGTTTGTATTGGGTAAAATTATTATAGATTACAAAAAAATTCTTTAAAAGAATTTAAAGTATATTTACAACTGGGTGCTAAAATGCTTGTGGAAGTGGGCCACAAGTAGTGCATGTAATATTAAAATATTCCAATTTTCGTATTGTGAAGTTCATTATGCTACTACTATATAGAAATAAAGTTGTACGCAAATGTTAAAAAAAAAATCTAGTTGTACTTAGTTACCAAAAGTGTTTGAGTGGTTATAAATTTGCTGACACGTGTTGAATTCTTAATTAAAAACAGTTCGTATTGTATTTGAAAAATTAAAGATAAAACTGGTATAGTTGCAAACAATATTTTCATTGGTTTAATAATTTGGACTCATAACTTTAAGATATTTTGCATTTAGTTGTAATTCTCAATTAAAATGCTTTTGTTTTATTAATAATAATGATAATAATTAATGTTAGAGTATGGGTAACTCGTCCTTATAATATTTTTCAATAAACTGAAAAGGATGTTGTAACGTAAAGTAAATTAATGTTTTCCCATAATCAGTTTTCAAATAATAAAAAAAAGCAAATATGAAATGCTTATTTTGTTTTGACTTAATTTCAAATTTATTAATAAAATTCCATAATATATATATATATATATATATATATATATATATATATATATATATATATATATATAATTTT
>Ga0214544_1005849_pt1 | contig 23382 bp, 12 predicted proteins | sample CNSS3metaG_FD_160074 | JGI IMG/M metagenome (GOLD analysis project Ga0214544, IMG submission 160074) | Root nodule microbial communities from cowpea collected in UCLA plant growth center, Los Angeles, California, USA - CNSS3 | ecosystem: Host-associated > Plants > Roots > Nodule | place: USA...
TTTATTTGGTATTCTAATATAAAATGTAAACAATTATAATTTATTTTAAGGTATTTGGCATCGAAGAAAATCCTCCTAATATTGAATATTTCATAATATTATGTTTTCTTTACCGTAATTTTTTTTTCTTTTATAAAAATTAATATTGAAGTAGTTAGAACACGGGTACGGGTATGGGTACGAGATTATACCCGTTACCCGGTGGGGATGGGGATGGGAAAAAAGTTTGATACCCGTTGAGTTTGGGTATGGGGATGGGGATGAATTTTTTATGCGGGGATGAGTATGGGATAGCGAAACCCGTCCCCGCCCCGCCCCGTTGCCATCCCTACATAGATACATAGAGGGATAAGTCTTGAGCATAATGTTGATTACACATAAAAAACAAAAATAAGATAATTTTGTTTACACAAGAAAACAAAAATAAGATAAGAGTTGAGCATAAATTAATTTATAGCATTTTGGGTATCTTTTTATTAAAAGCATAAAAATGGATTTCATCATGTAATGAGTGAAGTAAATTTCATTTTTTTTTAAATATGAATCCAACTAAATTCGGTTCATTTAATTCATGAGTTAAATGAGTTTAAATTGGATTGAAGGTAAGTTGATCCACAAATTATAATAACAACACTATTAACTTTTTTATATTATTTATTTATTTATTATAATTATTTATTATTATTTTTATATAAATTCACAAAATTTAATATTTTTAAATATTTAAATGTTGTTATGTAATATTTTAATATTTAATTTATTTATTTATCAAATTATATACTTTTGATATTTAATTTTTACCTGATAAGATCAAAGAAACACTTTTGATTTTATTATTATAACAAATAAATTATAAATGAATTAATCCATTAATTCAATAAGTGATTAATCAAATATGATTATAGAATTTTTAACTACGATTCAAATTGAAGTGACATTTTTATAAATGAGTCACATTTGTTCATCATGACACCCACTTCTTCCTATATCCTCTTCTTCCTATATCAGATGGTACACATGTTAAGATGTTCTGATCAATTTATTACAATAATAAAATCTAATAAAAATCATATTTTTATAATTTCTTGTACTTTTATTTTAATTTTGTAATTTAGTTATATAATTAAAAATATTTAAAAAATCCTCGAGATGCTCTTAATCCCTTCTCTACATAACATTGATTCCTGAAACATTCTTTTTCATTCTCAAATGGCTCATAGTCTTGAAACTCAGTAACACTGTCTCCGGCAACCTTTGTGGTACTTTTTCCTTTCATTGTTCCGCTGTGTGCCCTCCAATTTCTTTTAGTTCTGACATTTCCAATTTTCGCATATTTGTCTCAATTAATTGGCGACCTTTTTCCTCCTTCATCTATGGATCTCTCAGACACTGAACCTGTCACTCCAACTAGGTTATTTTTCACTCTTTGTTTCCTCTTTTACTTAGTTTCTCTTTTGTACTCCCACACTTGTTAATTTGTCATTCATTTCAGTCTCTTGTTAGAAAAAGATCATCTTTTTCATTTTGGGTTGCTTGCTCTGGTTTCTCTTACTGCTAAAGAATGTGTTCAGTTTTGAAATATGAACTTGGTTGAATAGACTATGATCAGAGAAGCCATGCATGGCTTTTTATTTATATTATGTTTGAATATATGTGTTATGATCCAGAAACAGTTGTTAAACTTCTGGAAGAAGAATTATAGGAGGGGAAAATCAGAAAAAAATGCATTAGATGTGATATGTTTTTTTTTGTTTAACTTCTGCATGATTTAATTTAACTTTCCCATGAAATTCATTTCATTTCTTATTTCTCTCTCTTGGGAGTTGGGAGGACTTCTGTAAACTTGTCCAAACAAGCCCAAAAAAAAAAATATTAAAATTTTTTTTTTTTTTTTTTTTTAACCTTCGAAGGAAGTTAAACATTCATTTTATAAAGCTTAACATCAGCTTTTAGGAAGAAAAGAAAAAAACTAATATAAGAGACCCGAAGGAGCTGCATGCAAATTAGAAGAAGTCAAGAGATCTTTACTGAAAATATAGTTTTTGTTTTTCTAACATAATTCTCAAAAACTCTTATACTTTTGAATTCATACTTACTCAAATTAACAGTTTGTTTGGTTTCATAAATATTTTTAGGCGAAATAATTAAGAAAAAAAAAATGAGCATGTTTCTTTAAATTAGTTTATGTATACGTTAATTAATTGACATATTTTAGTAAAAGATGATCTCTAATTTGTGCACAAACTTATGAAGTTTATTCAAGCAAAACCTCTTGAGTCACATTTCTTCATAGTTCTTGATTATTTGTTGATTTCTCAGTTGTTGACCGGAATTGGGTTGTTCATGTCAAGTTCTGTGTTATGTGAAGATTCAGTGAAGGTCTTATAGTGGACGTAATGGTTATCATCATGTTTGAAAATTTTTGTGCTTTTATACAAGAATGTTGGGCATTGAAAAACAGTCTTGTTGTAAGGGTCGTGCTTATTTCAATTGAGTTATTTTGTAAATCACTCTTTCAATGGACTCTTAAGCAGTCGACATTGTGTTTTGTTATTGCAGTTTTAAGGATGAAAAAGAATCCTTGAAGAATGAGTCTGCAATTGGCAGCAATGCTTATAAGGATGTGGCAAAGGATAAAACCTCTGATCTTCAACCTGTGCCACCTCACTCTTCTGGTCAAGGTTTGCCATATGCACCTGAAGGGTGGCCTAATGCTGGTGATGTATGGGGCTGGAAAGTGGCGGCAAGGAGTTCCAAGGTTGGATATTTTACCGATAGATACCTTATCCCTCCACCATCTCTTCAGAAGGGTTCTCGCAGGATAGAGTTTTCAAGCAAGACTGCTATCCAGAGATATCTTCAATCAAATTTTCCTAACATGGAACCTGAAGCATTCTTCGCTTTGTTTACCTGGCAGATTCCCTCAGCTGCTCAAACCCCCACAAAAGGTTAGCCAAAACAGTTTCACAATTTTCTTTTTCAACCCTACGCTGTTATTTTCTCATTCAGCTTTTCCTGGTTTTTTCAATTGTTCTTATTTTGGTATTGTTTCTATTGGCTGTAGTTTAAGTATTTCAATTTTTTTCCTGCATAAAAAAGCCCTTCTGTTTGTCTCAGTTTACTTAGTCATAGTTGATACTTTTCCTCCATGATTATCACGAGCCCCTACATTGTTCAACATTTACTTACTCCCACCAAAATGGTTCACGACTTTTATTATTTCTTGGTGGACTTTCTTCTTTCTTCCTTCACGCTTCTCCTTGTGTGAGGGTGAGTACTAGGAGGCCAGTGATGGCTCATGTTTTGTATATTTCCTCTGTTTTTTCTTATTGTTTGGTGGGTCAGTTGTTTTTCACATTGATGAGATGATTTGGGAGCTTCTTATTTGCTAGAAAGGAGCAAAGCAAGAATTTTTTGGTCAGAAGTTTATGAAATAAGTCATTGTCCTCTTATCTGCTACGTAGTAACTTGACTTCTAACTCGTACCTTTGCAACTTTTGTTGCCCCTCTATCTTATGTGTTTCTCTTATTGTGATGTATATGGCCTTCTAACCTTACACTCACCGGAGACAGTACAAGATGATGATACTGGCACCCGAAGAAAGTCGAACCGGAAAACAAAAAGTAGCGGCGGCCCGGCTAAAAGAAGCGGCGGTGCGGCTAAAAGTAGGGGTCGCCCGACTAAGAAAAGCTCCGCCCTAGTTCCTGTCGGCTCCCTTGTAACACCTCTACAAGTTGCAGATTTTGATGCTTATCTTGATAACTTGGAGGACATGCTTGATATACCTGTTATTGAAACGGCAGCATCAGATCACCCTACTAATGCTACTGCATTGGATATTGAAACAATAGAGTCTTGCAAGAAGAAGCTTTCTTCCCTTCTTGCTCTAGATTTCGCTTCATTGATCAAAAGCAATGATGTTGCAGAAGTTGCTACACTTGCATCGCAGATTCGTGAAGATCCCAATCTCACTGTTGATCATCTGTTTAAGTTAAAATTGGTGGAACAAGTTCCCTTGGCTGGTGAAACCTTCCTTGAGGCCATGGGGAGCATTGAAGAGGCAGACAAAGCCATGGCTGAGCTAGAGGCAAAGAAACTCAAAATTCCCAGTCTCAAAAACGAGTACAACGATTTGAAAGAAAAACTGTCTGAGACAGAAGCTGAAATGGACATAAGTGCTTTATCTATCAAAGAAATTGATGATGAAATTCAGCAACTTCAAGCAAAACGGAACAGGATATCCGGTGCCCTTGAAACCATGCAGAAGGATAAAGATAAGATCACTTCTGAGCTATCAAACGTTGCCAACTCAATCTCAACCCTTGTTCATGAGATTCAGTCTGGAATGTCCCAGAAATCAAAATGGGATCTGAAGAAAGCCAGCAATGTCCGACGTGTAGCTGAGATACAAGAAAAGTTCGTGACTTTAAGAGGGTTAACATTTTAATCAAACACTTGTGGAGTTTCTGGTTGTGTTCAGAACTCTTTAGGATGGTAACTATCTATGGCAGTGATATATGTAATATATGTAGGTATGTTTCTAACTAAATGGGTCTGCATCTGTTGGAGGCTTTGTGATATGTGGTAACTTCTGTAGTTAAGTTAAAACTGCATAATCACTTGTTTTGCTGACCCCTTTATTTTAACTTGCCTTTCCTTATGATATCTTTTTCATTTATTTTTATTTTTATGTAGATTTAATATTTGATCAATGATATATATATATATATATATATATATATATATATATATATATATATATATATATATATATATAGTTAGAGAGTAGTTTTAATGAAAAAATTGTCTAAAATGTAGAAAACATTGTAGAAAGAAACTAAAGGTAAAGCAAAAGTTATTTTTTGATAAACACTCTTCATGGTGTTAAGAGGGTGTGTATACTTTAATTTTTAAATTTTGTAATTGATCTCACATATTAATACTTAAAATATCTTTTTTATTAATTTTTTATCATTCAAAAGTATAATATCTCTTACAGAACGAAATTTTTTAATTAACACTGGGTTAAAAGATTTAATTAAATATTTATTATTTTCTTTTTTTATCAATCACGAGTCTTGTACTTTTAGTTGATTTAAGAAAAAACTAGGTATTCACATTTTGTTTCTCTGTTTTCTTGTATTCTTCCACACACCTTCTCTATCTTTGTCTATGGACTCGAATCAAACCCAGTGGGGTTCCACGGCATGGCATCTTCTATCTCTGGTTCGTGCTCAAACCCCTCTCATCCAATGCATCACCAACTTCGTCTCCATGGACATCGTCGCCAACACGCTCCTTTCCGCCGGCGCCTCCCCCGCCATGCTCCACGCCGTCGAGGAGCTCCGTGATTTCACACCCGGCGTCCACGCCCTCTACGTCAACGTCGGCACTCTCTCCCCCTCCTGGCTTCCCGCCATGACCACCGCCGCCCAAATCTGCAACACGCACCGCACGCCCTGGGTCCTGGACCCCGTCGCCGCCAACGCCTCTGCCTTCCGCTTCGAAGCCTGCCGGGAACTGCTCCGTCTCAAGCCCACCGTCGTCAGAGGAAACGCCTCTGAGATCATCGCGCTCTCACTCGATTCCGCGGAACCCAACTCTAGCGCTTCCAAGGTAATCAATCAATACAACAATTTCATTTCTTAATATAATAATGGTTTAATTATGCCTTTGGTTCTCATTTTGGAGTCAAAATCTTAAAATGGTACCCAAATTTTTAAAAATTTTAAGTTGGTCCCTTTTTTGTTAAAACGTCTTATCCTTTAAGTCAAGGTCGACGCTGTTAGAGGGAATGTTACGTGTCAGTTTCTCGATTTTTTTAATTTTTTAAAAAAAATCAAAAAATTGTCACGTGTCAAGCTGTCATCATGCCACGTGGCAGTGACAAAGTGATGTGGCAGTGACAAAGTGATGTGACAGTGACACGTATCAGTATTACGTCAGGTGTCATTCCCTTAGTCTCAATTTGGTCCCTTTATTTTAATTTGTCTCAATTTACTCCAAAATTTTTGTAAAAATTAGCAATTTTGTCCCTTTTTAAATTGAAATCATATTTAATTTTTATATAAATGTACACAAACATTTTCTTCAAAATTGATATTTCAAGTAAATATTGTTAACCAAATTAAATTCATTTAATTGATATTTTACATTGAACTTTATTTAAAATGGTTTATATAAGAAATTTATACTACTTTTAACCAAATTTTTTAAAGCATGGATTTACATTGAACTTTATTTAAAATAGTTTAAAAGTTGTTAATAGAAAATAATGTTAATAGAAAAAAATTTATAAATTAACTAGTTCATGTAACAATAAAACACATATAAATTTAAAATTTGGAAACAATTTGAAGTAAAGTTGAATTTGAAACATAATTTTAAATAAACTTAGCTATGTTAAAAATATATAATAAAATATTAATTTGAATAAAAATATCAAATTTAATAAAAATATTTGTATAACATTTATATAAATTAATTTTTGTTTCAATTTGAAGAGGGACAAAATTGCTATTTTTTACAAAAATTGGGACTAAATTGAGATAAATTAAAATAAATGGACCAAATTGAGACCAAGGAAATGACACCTAGCGTTTACTGACACGTGTCACTGTCACTGCCACATCACTCTATCACTGCCACGTGGCACAATGACAGTTTGACACGTGACAATTTTTTGATTTTTTAAAAATAATTCAAAAAAAAAATTCAAAAAATCGAGGAACTGACACGTGACACTTCCTTTAATGGCGTCAACCTTGACTTAACGAAAAGGACAAACGTGAGACGTTTTAACAAAAAAAGGGACCAACTTGAGACTTTTAAAAATTTGAGTACCATTTTGAGATTTTGACTCCAAAATGGGGACCAAAGGCATAATTAAACCTATAATAATAAATAACAGTAAATTATTATTATTTTCATTTCTAAAATTTTTTTATATTTAAAAATAAAAAATAATTAGAAAAAGGTATAATTACTCCTATAGTATCCAGTTTGGGGTTAGTGTGTCAAATAGGTACTCGATTTTAAAAAAGTGTAAATTGCATCCCAACTTTTGAAAAAGTGCTTCAATTAGGTTCCTTTCAAACGGAGTTGACTAACGCCGTTAGTCTGTGATTTTTTTTTAAATTTTTTTAAAATTTTTTAACCGTTTTTTTTAATTTTTGAAAAAAAATAAAAATGTCACGTGTCAAGTCCATGTGTGTGGCATTGTCAGTGCCACATGACATCGCAAAGCCACGTGTCAGTGTCACTATCAGATGTCATTGTGTTGATTTCGATTTAGTCTCCATATATGTCTTTTTGTTTCAATTTAGTACCAAAGTATATGTATCTGATTCAATTTTGTCCCAATTTTTTTAAATAATTAAAATATTTTTGTAATCCATTTTTTATAAAATTTAAAATAATTAAGTATAAATATTTTTACAAAATTAAGTACTAATATTTATATTGTTTCTCTCAATTTCAGACCAAATTTATTATTTGTATAAATGTTATACTAATATATTTTATTAAAAACAACATATTACTTTATTAATTACTTTTTTATTAAGTATCATGTTTTGTTAATTTTTATTTTTTTTCTAAAATAGAACAATATTGTCTTTTACTAATTTTAAACCAAAATTTCTATAGGTATGAATGTTATACTAATTTTTTTTATTAAAAATGAGTTAATAAAATAACTTTTATCCCTAAATTTTAATATAAATATCAAATACTTGATTTTTGTAAAATTTTTATACTTAATTACTTTTAGTTTTATAAAAAATGGATTTTAATTATTAAAAATATTATGTGAAAATTAAATCAGAAAAAACATAAGTAGGTACTAAATTAAAACAAAAAAACATATATGAAGACTAAATCGAAATCAACATAATGACATCTGATAGTCATACTGACACTTGACATTGCAATGCCATGTGACACTGACAATGCCACGTGTCACACACAGAGAATTGACACGTGAGATTTTTCTTTTCAAAAAATTTTTAATAAGAAATTTTAAAATTTTAAAAAAATTAAAAAAAAAATCAAAAAAATCACATACTGACATGTGACAGTTGACTAACGGCGTTAGTCAACTCTGTCTGAAAGAGACCTAATTGAGCACTTTTTCAAAAGGTTAGGATGCAATTGACACTTTTTTAAAACCGGATACATATTTGACACATTAGCCCCAAACTGGGTACTATACGAGTAATTATACCTTAAAAAAATAAAATTTTTATATTATTTAAATAAATTTATATACATAAACAAATTTTACAAACAAAAATTTAAAACAAAAAAAAATGCGAACTGAACCGGTCCGTGTTGGACCAAAACCGGCCGACCATCTTGCCACCCCCTAAATGAAACAACGTTAATGTGGTAATACTCACTCAAGCCACACTGATTACAAGGAAGGGAGAAAAACGAGGAAAAAAATAACAAGTAAAAACATTTCAAACAATTACAAATTTTTAACTACCGGTCAATTATTTTCAAAATAGAAAATTCAAAATTCTTTTAAATCTGGAGACAAGGAAATATTTTTAAATTTAAAATGACAAATTATTTTTAAAAAAGAGATACGACTTAAATACGTATGTGACTTATGTGACTTATCACGAGTGTACAAATGAGTCAACTTAATTTGAATAATAACTAAAAAAATGTTTTAACTTAATTGAAACCATTATTTTGAGCCCTTATGAGTCGGTTGGTCAATTAATTTAAACATATTTTGTATATTTATCATAACATTTTAATTTTAAAAGAACAAAATTGTTAATGGAAATAATTGTAATAAAAAAATATTTTAATAGATCAGTTCGATATTTTATCTTATTCAATATTAAAATGTTATTCATTTAAGAAACTCGCTTTTTATCATCATATATTGAACCTTAACGAGTTATCGACACTCACAGAATGATATATCATATTTGAGTAATCGATATATAAGTTTGTTTCATGAAGATTAAGTAGTTCATACATTTTTACTTGTACTTCAATTTTAAAAAAATTAAAATTTTGATTCTATAGAAAATATAAAACTCAATTTCTAAGAAACTCTTTGTATAAATTGCTCGAATTAGAAAACATTTAAGATATCGAATCTTAAAAGGATATTCATGGTTTTGTTAAAGATTCTCTAATTAGTGTAAACTTGTTTTATGCTTACGAGTCCTATGTTTACACTTTTAACCGATAAAAAATATTGTTTCCATGGATTTTAAGTAGTCAATGATAATGGTTTTGCCTCATTGAAGTATAAACTAATTTTCATAAAAAAAAAAAATAGTGTGTAGCTTTTTATAATTTATGTAATTTGTTATTGGTTTATATGGTTAATTTTTACACTACAGTACATGAAAACTAAACTATATTTTTATATTTTCAATTTTATTTTTGGAATTTATAAAGACAAAAAAATTGACTAATTTTGTTGGCCCAAATTTTGTCATTTGAATTAACAAACATATTAAACTCCTTCATTATTTAGAAAAAATATACAAAAGTAAGCATATACATAATATTCTACTCTTTTCTTTTACAAATATTATGTATTATAATTGTTCTTTATTTTCAAATCGTCTAAATAACCACTTGATTTATGTAAAATGGAACTGGTGAAAGGGTTCGTGGGATTTGTTTTGAGCGTGATTGTTTCTTCTCGGTGATTATTTCTGGGGTTTAGAAGCCACAATTGGATCACGAGGGTACTGAACGAGATAATTTACTAGTGCAGGCAGCATTTCTAATAGGCTGTATCTCATAGATTATCTAATAACCTTTTTGTGGGAATAAAACATCATTTTGGTCTCAAAAAACATTGGCACCATTGGTTATTTCTGTTCCCTGATGGTATAAAAAAGAAAATATAGTAGTTGAATTTTTACAACTCAGGTATGGGTAAATTTGCTTTGTCCGGTGTTAATACATAGTTAATGATGTCAAGGGATTGATCTTTGTCTCCCTTAAATCTGAGAAAATTTGTTATTACGCTATGTAATATAGCTCCATTGTCAAGGGTGTGGACAGTGTTCACGAGTCAACGACTGCAGTTGAAGCAGCAAAGCTCTTAGCTCGGACAAGTGGTGCCATAGTTGCAGTGTCAGGAGCCACCGACATTGTGACGGATGGAAATCGAGTTGTTGGTGCTCACAATGGGGTGGCCATGATGCAGAAAGTAACAGCAACTGGGTGTTCAGTCACTGCACTGATTGCTGCCTTTGTTGCTGTTGACAAAACCCATGCTTTGGATGCGGCAGTGTCAGCATTAGCAGTATTTGGCGTTGCTGCTGAGCTAGGAATGAAGATGGCCAAAGGTCCAGCATCGTTGCGAATGCACTTGATCGATGCACTCTATGGACTTGATGAAGCTGCCTTGCATTCTCATGTTAATATCACCAGTCTGTGTTGAAAATATGAAGATCCTGCATGCCAATTGGTAACATTTGCATTGGTAGACTAGTGTATGCATATATGAACTAATAAGTGACATTTTCTTCCATTTCACGATTCATATGCAGTAACTCTCTTTCATTGTCTGAATTTTTCTTGATTATCTTTCATCATGCTTTGCTTTTTTTTCTTTGCAGCTTATGTTGACACCATACAATAGCTAATGCCTTTAGAACACAGTGATAGCTTATTACTGATTTGCTTCATTTTTTAAGTTTTACTTGTAAACTGCCATTGACTGAGTTTGAGGCATTTATTGCTACAACTAGTATTAAAAAATAAAAACTCGACCAGAAATACTTAAAACGCCACAGTGTATCATTTTCTGTAAAAAAAAAAAAAAAGAAGCAAATCAGCATATCTTTTCTTGGGAACACAACTAAGATTTGAAATACATTCTGCAAACGGTATCAAACTGACAATATAAAAGACCAATCTCAGTCATCAGTGATCAAACAGCACCCAGTTTTAGTATTTCAAATAGATAGTGATCCTCAGCAGCGTTTCTGCACCATCAGTGGAAATCTGTCCCGGTGGGATAAGAGCTCTCAGTTCTGCAAAACCCCTTGCATTCTTGAACTTCCCTGTGCCCCCTAGCACAGATATTCTTGACATTGTGCTTCCTATTTTATACAGGCCATAAAAGTTCAAGCTATCACCATATTCCCCTCCTTCAAACAGGGCTGTAAAAGCCATCATCTGTCTAGTCCCATCAGCTGAACTTGCCACATATACTCCTTGAGCCTTCCCAACTAGTTGGGACCCCTCTTCAGGTTGAGAGGTTAGCATATCATCAATGACAGTAATTGTACCAAACCCTAGTCCCAGTCCATCAGGTCCTAACTGCAGCTGGGCAAGGTTTTGGTTGTTATTGTTATTGTTACCTGAGTTTGGTGCAAATGAAGTACCAGCCAATCCAGTTCCTAATGGAATACCAAAAACTCCATTGACAGTGGGGTTAGCACCGTTGGCATTGGGGATGGGAATCGCACCTTGAGGGGTGTTGAATCCTACTGGCGTTGCAAAGGGTATCTGACCACTGTATATGCTTCCCAGCAACCCTGTCACTGGTCGAGCTGTTGGGTTACTGCCCCCCAGAATGTCGTGCATGTATAGCTCAATAACATGTTCTTTCCCAGTGGCTGCAATGGGGTCAACTGCTGCAACAGTTATGGCCAAATCTGCACAGGCAAGCAAAATTCCAAGGTAAGCTGCAGTTAATGATCCCATAGCCATCTTTTTTCCAAGTGTTTCATAGGTAGATGCCATTTCTTCTATATGGTAATGAGTTTTATGAGAGGATGTGGAGTACAATGCATGGCTTAGTGTTATATAGGAGGGAACACACAGTGTGTTGGAGTGGTTGAGACATAGGTGATAATGAAGTTGTTGAGCTTAACAGGGAAGTAGATTAGTTGTGCCTTATACTCAACCAAATGAGTCAACATTTGTGTTCAATGGCATAGTTTAGATGTAACGAAAGAAAGTGCCTGTGCTATGAGGTTCATTGTGTGGGTTTCCATGGAAGAAAAATAAGAATGTGCTGTGTCACAAACCTCCCTGTTAACCTGTAGTAATTAAACATAAAAATGACAAACCATATATTTTAATTACTTTAATGTAAATTAAAATATTAGGATAGCTTTCTGTTACAAAAAAAAAAAATCTAATTCTATGTATAAAGATTAAAAACATATTTAAGCCCAACTTATATCATCTCAGGACCAAAACAAATTAGAAACATGAAAAGTCAGAGATTTTTCCTGCTAACGAAAACTGTTAGAAATACCAGTAGCACTGTACCTCTGAATGTAAGAAAATAACCATCGATCCAAGACTGGGCGATCCAGACAAAAAGTCGAGACGGATCGATCTGGATCAGAATTCCAATAATATATTTGAAAAAATTAATATTTTTATATGTTTAGGAAAAAAAGTTTATGAGCTACTCTTGACCCGCATAGTTTTTGTGGACATTTTGATTCTATAGACCTTTTCAATGGAAGACTTTTTAGTTTTGTGGATTTTTTTGGTCTCAACCCACATGTGTCAAGGTCCAGTCTGTGGACTGAACCAAATTGACAGGTCTAGTTATCAGGCAGGCGAGTTCATCTTTAGATGAAGATGCAGTGCTTATTCAGAAATCAAGCTTCAAATACCAACACTACCATCCTCCCCTGAACTGGCCACGTTATATCCTAATCAATAGAAGTTAACCTGTGTACTCCCCCTAAATGATTGTTGACCAATTAACAATAAAAACTACTCCTTAGATTTTTGGTTCAAACAAAAAAGGTGAATTATTTTCATGTAAATTAATCATGTTTATTGTTGGTTTAGGGAACAAAAGGACGTCATTGACTGGTTTCCTTCAAAATTTCAACTTCTATGGAGTTAGTTTTCCTTATGTAAGGACCACCAAAACCTATTTCAGATAGCATTCTAGTTACACCACATCTTCCCTCCATTAATAAAATAACTATAGTCATTTTTATGGTATAGAACAATATAATTATTGGATTAAATCACAATAACAGATAGTATATACCATGCAGACACTTTTGTAATTCTTATATTAGTCTAAATAATGTACTGAATTGTTTTTTTAAGTTTAATTTTAAAAAAGTGAACTAAAAAATAGTTTAGTTCACTTTTCAACAGAAAATAGTTCAATTTTTTTATAATTTAGTTTGGTTTAGTTCAATTGCCTACTCTCTTTTTTTTAGTTCAGTTTAGATTTTTTAACTTCCCTAATTCATTTATCTCTATGAAAGTTATTAATTATTTTACCTTAAGTTTATAAACTTAAATATATGTCATTTGGAAATTGGTCGAACTATACATTTCTAGAAGAAGAAACTATTATTCACACTCTATAATTTTTCTATCATATTACATGGTTTAATTTAAGAACGCCAACATCTCAACCCATCTTCAAAGTAAAAGGAGAAGGAAAAGTCTCATGCATCAAAGATGTGCATCTCAATGAAGAATATGAAGTTAACTAAAATAATAAGAAGGAAATGATATGAACTAAACATATGCAAAGCAAACAAAGTTTTGATTATCATATCATAGCCTAATTAAAACTTGATTAATTTTTTTTCATTTTAAATAATACACCTTGGTTTCATTCAATGTTACAATCTGGTGACCTGTGCCACTAGCTTTCAAGTTGTTTGCCATTCCAAAATAAGATTTAATATTGATCATTAAGTCATCCCATTAATCAATCATACTATGATCCATAGTCAACCAAATACATTGACAAAAACACAAGACCAACACTGATCACAAATGCATCCACATCACATCACCATAGTTCAGTAGTTCAATTCAAATGAACAGTGATTCTGAGAAGTGTCTCAGCACCATCAGTGGAAACTTGTCCTGGTGGGATAAGAGATCTCAGTTCAGCAAACCCTCTTGCACTCTTGAACTTCCCTGTGCCTCCTATCACAGACAATCTTGACATGGTGCTTCCTATCTTATACAAGCCATAAAAGTTCAAGCTATCACCATACTCCCCTCCTTCAAAAACTGCTGTGAATGCCATCATCTGTCTGCTCCCATCTGCTGAACTAGCCACATACACCCCTTGAGCCTTCCCAACCAGTTGTGATCCCAACTCAGGTTGAGATGTCAACACATCATCAATCACAGTTACTGTGCCAAAACCAAGCCCTAATCCATCAGGTCCTAGTTCCAATTGTGCATTGTTTTGGTTATTGTTGTTGTTGTTTGGTGCAAAGAAAGTGCCAGCCAAGCCAGTGCCTAGTGGAATGCCAGTGACTCCATTCACTGTGGGAATGGCACCATTTGCATTGGGAATGGGAATTGCACCCTGTGGGGTTTTGAACCCTACTGGGGTGGCAAAGGGCACTTGGCCACCATATATGCTGCCTAGCAGCCCTGTCACAGGACGTGCTGTAGGGTTACTGCCCCCAAGAATGTCATGCATGTACAACTCCATCACAGGTTCTGTGCCTGCCATGCTTATTGGCACAGCCATAAGTGCAAAGGGAAACAGCATTGCAACACAGAAAACTGCTGTGGATGATCCCAAAGACATGTTTTTGTGCTTAATTTGTTTGTTTTAGGAGAATAGATCGGTTATTTTGGATTGAGGGAAATGGAATTCAACTCTTGGTCTTAAATAGTACTAAGGAATCAATGTATTGTGTGTTTGTGTTGGATTAGTTGTGAGAAATGGTGGTAATGAAGTTGTTAATGCTATGACAGATTAGTTGTGCCTTAGCAAATTTGGATGAACCAATTTTAGTTTGGTTGCACTTTTGAGTGATTTTCTACGTTGAATAAAAATGTCAAAGTTAAACATTGTATAAAAAAAAACTCGTAAACTCAATGTTTCGTAATGGGTTAGACTCTGACACATTTATATATTATCTTTCCTAATGAACCTTGAAAAGAAAAACTCATTGTAAAGTAATTATGGAGTTTTTTTCTTCTTGTAAGTGTTTTCTTTTACGCACGGAAACTTCAATGTTTTAGGCTTTAAAAATTGTGAGTTGATGGTTAATTTATACGTTGTAATAGGCCATTCATAAACAATATTTTAAACTTTTTTATGCACAATATATTATACGAGTTGAAGCCCTTCATCAATATATGTATATGATCTGCAACTTTAATCGTCAGATAAATTTAAACTTCACTCAAATGACTCCATTCCCAGTAAACTGGGTTATTTTTTAGTACTATTTTTTTTTTTTAAGTTGGATGATTAAGAAATTAAAATTTTTATTTTAAATATATGATATTATCCATTTTCATATTACATGGAATTTTTTTTTGCAAATCTGTTAAAATATTTGCAAGAAAATATTTTTTCTTGTCATTTTTTCTAAGAACCTTAATTGACAAATAATTCCTTCGTGAGTAATTATTTCTTACAAGATTATAAAATTTGTCAGTATTTTTTACAAAATTTGTTGCGAAAAGTATTTTATACAAAATATTTTACAAAAGAATTGGTAGTAATTTCTTGTAAATTTTTTTTCACAATAAAATTTGTAAGTATTTTCTACCAAAAAACTTTTAAAACAAAATTTACAGGACATATAAATATTTTTAGTAGGAAATTTGAATATTTTTAGTATGATCATTTTACGCATTTATAAATTGAAATAATTGTTAATTATCTGAAATACTGAGAAATGATATGTATTTAATTTTATCCGAAATAGTGAGAAATGATATGTATTTAGTTTCTCCTGATACTTATGTCATCAATAGCGGTTATGATAAAAATTAAGTTGAGTAACCAAAACAACAACTTTAAAATAATTTAGATATTGTAAGAGCTAATAAATAAATAAATAAATAACAGTTATATATTTTGATCCAAAAGTTATTATTCAATTTTATAATTTATTATTCAGCTGTGTATTCAAAACAAATACCAGTTATATATTTCGATCCAAAAGTTATTTATGCTTTAAAACTTTTACTTACAAGTAAAAAAAGTTCCATACATATCGTTACCAAGTAAATAAATAGCTTTTATTTATAATCTATATAAAAGCATAATTGTTGGGAGAATTTATATCAGAAGTTGTCAACCATTTTTCTTAACATAATCCTGATGTAAATTTAAATAATGAAGTCAACAAACACTTAACACAAATTGCTGCCAACTAAACCATTAGTTCTGTGGTCCACAACAGCTAAACCAATCACAACTTCTATAACATTACATCAGATCATATCATATAACCTTACTAACCATGATTTGAATTTAAATAATGTGGCTATAAGAACAAAGTGAGATATCAGAACCATGATTATATATTACATTTGAAAATGTATTTCAATCAGGTCTACCACGTAAAGCAAAATATTTTATCATTTTATTTCATTTTCCACTTTTTTGCCTTTCAACCATTAAAGAAAAAGTGGGTTGAAGAGTAAAATATACTAAGGAACAGAAAAATTTAAAAGGGAAGAATTTTCATTTTTCTTGTAAGAATGTTGATGATTTTGTGTTTGTTAATCATGGCATAACCGAGTCAACTGTCTCCTGCACAGTTCTATCATTACCCATGACTTTGTTTTGTCTCACAATTGGTGAAATCAGCATCCATACTGTTACCATCAAATAAAAAGAAAACAATTAATATGGGAATTGGAAAATATGTGAAAAATTGTACAGAAATTTATAATTTTTATGAGAAAAATTGATATTTTTATTGTGTTCTTAACATGAATGAATGTATTGAAATTTTGGAAAAGACTTTTTTGTTGCAGTAAAGCACTTACTGTAAATTGTTGCAGCAAACCACTCATTGATAACTCTGACCCATGCACTCATCCAGCCAACATCAATGCTCCACCTGGTGCATCATTCATAAAAGTGAAAGAAGATATAATCAATTAAGAGTCATATAACCGGTATGGAAAATGATTTTTTGACTACTAAATTTTGACAATTTTCTCTTATAATCTTAGGTGACATCTTCTAAATGGTTCTTCATTTTTCTATTTTCTCATTCTCAATATTCCAAAACCACTTAAAAGATGACACATCATGTTGTAAGAGAAAGTTATCAAAATTTAGTAGTCAAAACATCATTGTACGATGAGTATTATAAGATAAATTAGGTTCCTCACTTTCTGGCTGAGTTATTCAGATCCCAACTGATGAATAACATTGCAAAGTACATTGCTCCTAAGGAGAATACCAAATGAAAAAATCCATAACTGTAAGGAATATCATCTTCCTCTTCAACTATCTCTTCTGAAAACTGAAAATGACCACACAAAAAACACTTCAATATGTGGGAAAAAAAAAAAAAAACATCATTCAACTTGCAAGCAACGTGCTTGAGTTGTCTTGTTAGATCAAAGAATGGAGATTAAGTTCAGAAGTCCTTAAAATACCCGAAAGGATTTGGAATCAATGCCTGTGGAAAAAGCTGCTATCACTATTGCAAATATGGCAATAAGGAAGCCCTGTTAAGAAAATAACATATGCTGTAAAATTAATTTAACCTGGTTTATAAATTTAACGAAGATAGACTGAAAAAACTTACAATTATAGTTATCCAATCGGTGTTTCCTTTGTCTTGATTCTTTGTCTGACATGTTGCATTTGCAGGCTCACTGAAACTCCATGATGGAGATCTATAAGTATACCATCTCTAGAAGGAATTTCCAAATATAATACATGATTTCAAGTTCACACTGAATCAAGCTACCACATACATAATCAAATTGAACCCTTTTTAGAAGAATCAAAGTAATGATGATTATGGAATCAGCCACACATATGAGTATATTACACTCCAAATAAGAACCACATTTTGATGTGAAAAAATGCTATTCAGAATGTTTACCTTCTCAATGCACACCAACAAAGAAAAACAATGTAAGAAGCCATAATCCCTGAAGATAAAAGACCTCTATTAACCTGTAATAATTCAACATATAAATGATAAGCCATATGTTTCAATTATTTTAATGGAAATCAAAATATTAGGTCGCTCTGTCAGAAAAAAAAAATCTCATTGTATATATAAACATTAAAAACATGTTTTAACCCAACTAATATATATTCTCTGAGGGATAAAGAAAGAAATTAGAAACATGAAAAGTGAGAGACTTTTTCTGCTAATGCAGACTGTGAGAAATTGCAGTAGCAGTGTACCTTTGAATGTAAGGAAACAACCATAATTGCAGCTAGTAGAATTGCTGTCCATGTGATGAAAAATAGATTGAGAGAACATGAAGCTCTTGGAGCATATGTTTTGTACAGATACACAATTCCACATATAGAGACAACATAAAACAATGTTGACATCAAAACTCCAAAGGACCACCTGTCACAAAAACACTATTATATACATTATATATATCTCTTATTTGAAAACATGTAAAAATTGATTTTTGAAGTTTTGCTATGAATTTTTGCAACAATAATAGTGTGTAGCTAGCTACCTCTGCATCCTTTCTTCATCTGGAATCCAGTAATTATTCCACCAAATGATAAATTGGATGACACTCACAAGTTGTAGAAGAAGAAAAACTCTGTGTGAACATGAACAACCACATGCATGTAAATAACAACCTTGTATTGGTAAGAGAAAAAGTGAAAGATTTGAAGCTTACCCTGCACCAATACGAGCTACCTCACCTGCAAGATTGTGAATATGTTAACATTCTTATATGATGGAATTTTTGTTTTCTTTTGAGATTCATTAGGAGAGAGATTATATAAATATGTGACATGATCCCAATCAACATAAAGAATTAACACCACCTTTTTCGTGGTATGGTATTTAACTTTGTCATTTCTACTCCTAGATTATTCGGAACATTATCAATGATGTTCAAGGAAAAGGTAAAGAAAGAGAGGAATTATCCTTTCTGAAAAATTATATTGTACTCAAAGCTACTTGAATGATAACCCCAGTTTAGAAGCATTGTTGTTAGTAATGTGTGACAATCAAAATTATGAAAAAGCAAGAAACTTACCATATATTTGAACAAGTTCTGAAGGGAAAAAGAATGGGAGTGCCATTGATACAAGCAGTATAATAAACTTCACTTCCCAGTAGCCAGAATGCCATAAATTCCAACTTTCATGTAATTTTCTTGTTTTGACTGTTGTGAGAAACATAACTGAGAAAAATATCTATTTCATTGTTAAGGAAGATAGTTCTTGTTATAAATCATCATTGTAGCATGTTCTGTTGGCAGAAGATACTAGATTACTACATAGTAAGTTAATGAATAAAAATTTCTTCGTTTAGAGGGTTATATCCAGAGATACAGTAGTAGCAGTATATAATGATTGGTGAGGGAGCAGAAACTCTGATAACTGAAAGATACATAGCATCCTAAACTCACGCGAAGAACTCCCAGTGCATGAATACATTCTTCTCCTTCTTTTCCACAAGCTTTCATATCTGTACAAATTACAACAGTATCAACAACAACAATGAGTGACAAAATGACCCTAACATCTTTCACTTTCAAGATCTCCAGGTTCATGAAAAATGATTAATGGATAAATCTTCATCATTAATAAATTGGAGTACATAACGTTTTGCAACAAGTGTGTTTATTTTAAGATTTTTCTGGGAGATATAAAATCATTTCCATGACCCTCCTGATCAACTTTGAAGTAACTATTTAAACACGGCTCTGATACCACTGACGAATCTATCGAAAAAAGAATTCATTACGGTGACATAACACAAATGAGAGGTGAGTTCATATAAAGGATTAAAACTGTTTTCCATCAAAACCTTATTGGTTTATGAGTTTTCTATTGTATATTGTATTCAACTTTCTCATTTGTACTGGTAAGACTTAAACTCGTATTTGAAACCCAACATCAATATATGTTATAGGTTAATGTACAAAATTTCTGATAGCCTGAGACTAGACTGGAGAATGGAAATGGATAGATAGAAAATTGACTTACGAAGAATAAATGGCAGAACACCTTGTCCATAGTCACGGAAAAACCAGGCAATAAAATTAATTATCAAGAATATAATGCCAAAATAATAGCGAGCTCTCAGTGATTTCTTTCTTCCCTCTGCATAATCAACCCTGTTTAACTCCAAAGAAGCAATCACCTGTACCTGAAGCACACTCTGTGAATCCCTCAGATTAGCATGTGCTGCTGTTGCTTCAGTTGTCACTTCAGAGGCACTCATAATTCTACAACCAAACCAAAAAACTTGATCAACCACCATCAACAACACTTATCAAACAATGGCAATGTCACATACAACATTGTTTCAAATTTTCCCAACTATCAAAATGTGTGGTAAAACATTAGCCAAATGTTGCACTAGACACTAGATTTAAGTTAAAAGATAGTGAAGTGTGCTCAAAAGAAGGAAACACCCAACAAAAATGCTCATCTTACAAACTACTAAAGAAGAACAAAGCCAACTTAATGATGCTCACACAAGAAACATTTTCAATAGTTAACTCAAGGAAAAAAGAAAAAACTCTGATTTCAAGAAGATCATGGAGTAAAAGTTATGAACTAAATGCAGGAAATGCCTGTTATTGCATGAACCAACTACAAAGTTCTCACCTTATTTTGCTTAAGAGTGCAATCTCAGAAGCAAGACAACACCAGAAATGGAGAAATAGACAAAGGGTGTTGTTGATCCTACTTGTTAAAAGAAAATGCAAAGTTTGAGCTACAGAAAACAGAAGCAGCAGGTTGAGAAGTGTATTTGAAGACAGAAGAAAGGTGAGTGATGAGTAGTATCTTGAAACTTGTGTTTTCACACCCGTTGCAATGGCTTCATTGAAGCAATTTTGTTGGTGTCCTCATTTGACATGTTGTCATACTTTTACACATCAAATATTTCTTTTGTCTTTTCTTTTTGACTTCTGCATCAATATTCTAGTAAATCTTCACATTTTGGTGCAGCTCACTTGTGTAGAAGTTTCCTCTGCTTTCCATGATATTATTTTATACAAGTTTGCAGAAAAAAATAAAACCAGCAAAAAAATATAACGGAAAAAGTCACATAATTTTAATTCATTTTCATGTCTAAAATCACTCACTAAGAAATAGTAACAAGAAACAAGTAAGAATGACTAAAGTTGCATTATTTTTTCCTTAAAAAAAAATCACTGCTCCCAAGAAATATAATGTTTAAGAAATCTAAGTACCTTCTACAAGTAGAAAACGCCAGCTGTTTGATGAAGTTCTTATGCTAGCTCAAACTTTTATTATAAGACTCACTCAATTGCTGTGTTTTAAACTTGATAGCAGCTAAAACAAGAAATTATTGGGTGGTTTAGAACTATGACCCTGCTATGGTCCCAACCAATACACCTATTTAGTTTATGATAAAAGTTAAGAACATTCAATTACATGTCATGTAGTTATAGCCAGCAATTTTATGTGACATGTATTGAAATTTTTTATTTATGATCAAAGTTAATAATAACATTTAATTATATGTCATATGTGCAGATTATTTGGGATCATGGTAATATATGATCATCTAATCATTTTTGTACTAAACAGATTTCAGGAATCTATATTTAATATCCTAATAATATGGATATACACCTTATTTGTATAGTTGTTAAAATTGCAACCAAAGTTTATATGACTTATACACTAAGATGATTAATATATGAATAAAACTATATGATCATTTTCTTTTAGTATTTACATTCAAAAATTATCAATAAATTTGTCTATAAAAGAATAAAAATTCCTTTTTAGCTCTTTAATACAAAAGAAGGGTGATAGTTAACTCATTTTTGTTGAAGATTCTACATATAGTAGAGCTAAGATATATTCAGATAAAAATTTACTTTATAAATAAATTTTGTTAAGGTAAATTAGACTTAAAATCTACTCTTTAGTATCATATCACAATCATTCAAAATATATCTTAACTACATTTGTCTAGAATTAGACTTATTTCTTAAAAATCTTGAAAAGAAATCTTAATTTAACTTATTTTTGTAAAATCAATTTGATAAGTAGATGTTTGTATTTATTTATATTATACAATCTTGTTATGTTTTTAGACATCATGAAATGTGTAACAAATTAATTTATACTTTTTTATATGGATTAAACCAATTTTTTTATTAACTATTCCTTTAATATTTAAATACTAAATTGTTGAATTATTTGAAAGTTTGAAGTTATGATCTAGATGGAAATGTGGCACATGCATGATTGTTAAAAAGATTGGAGAAAAATGAGATGGGAAAAGGTTAGTTTGAATTAAAAGAGTTTTGGACATTAAAAATAGAAATTGGAATATAGACAAAGAAGGTGAAGACAAAAATGGGTAGCCACATGAAGACCTTTTGTAGCATTCCCTATATGATTGAGAAAAATAGGTGGACCCAATCCAAACACGCCCTAACGCGTATTCATTAGGGATTAGTAACCGTTGAATGTATCTTTCGCGTGCTAAATTTCATTTATATTTACTTAAGTTCTTAAGCTTCCAAAACAAATAAAAACTTTAATCAAATTTTATGTAAGTTTTAAGATGTATTATATCAGATTGATTTTATCCACATATAGGCACATGAAAGAGTATATCTACTTATGATGTCGATATATATAATAAGATCACTTATTTTTTAAAAGAATTTAAAGGTTTAACTTTTACTTGGGTATCAACATTTATAAATTTATAAGGTGTTTAAATATTCATTAAGTTAAAAATGAAAATTATATTAAAAGTGTAAAAGAAAAGCTATCAAGTTCTAAAATTTTAAGTGATGAATAGGACCCTTTGTATTAGTGATGACATCCACATAAAGGTTACTCTTCATTCATTATTCTCCCTTCTCTTCTTCTATCTATTACTAGTTTTATTTTAGGATTAAATATGTTATTGATCACTTAACTTTCAGTAAATCTTGGAATTAGTTCATTTCAAAACTTTTGATCAATTTAGTTCTTCATCTTTTGAAATAAGTGGATTTAGTCTTTTTAATCAAATTTTGTTAGGTTTATTTGATGTTTCGTATGTAGTTAAGGATTGTATTTGAATTGTTTATACTATTTGACACATTTTTGTTTTAATGTTAAATCAAATACTATTATAAAACGCGCTTGAAATGTCAAATAAACTTAACAAAATTTGATTAAAATGACTAAATTCACGTATTTCGAAAGATAAAAGGCTAAATTGGTCCAAAGTTTTGAAATGGACTAATTCCAAAATTTACTGAGAGTTAAGGGACCAAAAACATATTTAACCATTTTATTTTATAACATGTTCCAACTAAGAATAGGGATGGTAAATAAACATGTCTCCATTTAAATTATTAAAATATTCACAGTTAACTAATAACCTTATATATATATATATATATATATATATATATATATATATATATATATATATATATATATATATATATAATTAAATAAACAC
>Ga0214544_1005854_pt1 | contig 23374 bp, 9 predicted proteins | sample CNSS3metaG_FD_160074 | JGI IMG/M metagenome (GOLD analysis project Ga0214544, IMG submission 160074) | Root nodule microbial communities from cowpea collected in UCLA plant growth center, Los Angeles, California, USA - CNSS3 | ecosystem: Host-associated > Plants > Roots > Nodule | place: USA...
ATATATTTTATGGATTGGATATCCATTCTCGAAATCTAGATTTTCAAAATGGATAATCCAAAATATCCAATCCAAATTTTCACTTTATATTTTTTGTTAGGTTAGGCTAAAGGTTGAGACGGACTAGTCCAAATTTAGTCGTATTTAATTGAGTTGGTGTGACCCTATAAAAAATTTAGCCGAATTAGGCCAAATTATGTCAAGTCGGTCCCAATCGAAATTTGACCCAGTTGGTCCTGGACAAAATTTGGAAGTATTCGGCCAAATCTGTTAAATTCGTTGGTGTTAGCCCTATGGACACAAATTTGGATCCACATCCATTATTTGGGTCCAAAATGGATGTGGATTAGATTTTCGATAGGGCTTACCCCATAGAATTTGGCAGATTTTTTGTCGAGGCCAAATTTCAGCATGGGATGAACTTGGATGACTTTCGAACGAATTTCAGTCGGGGATGACGTGACCAAATTTGGGCTAAGGTCGACTCGACAAAATTTTAGGCAAGATCGACTTGACTAGATTCAACTGAAATTTAGCCAGAGTCAATTTTGCCTAATACGACCAAATTTTGGCCAGAGCCGACTTAGTCAAATATGGCCACATTTGGGTCAGGGCCTGATCAGTCAAATTTTGGTTAGGGTTGACTCCACTAAATTCGTCGGTCGGGACCTACTTTACTGAATATGGCCAATTTTCGATCACAGCCGACTAAGTTGAATATAGTCAAATGTCGCTCGGGACATAGTCGACCGAATACGGCTAAATTTGGGCAAGTGCCGACTTGACCAAATTTTGGTCATGACCAACTCGACTGAATTTGGCCAAATTTAGGTTAGGACCGACTCGCCTAAATATGACCAAATGTGGGTCGCGATCGACTCTGTCGAATACGACCAAATTCAGGCCAAGACCAACTCGGTCAAATTTTGGTCGAGGCCAACACGACCGAATTTTGACTGGAGCCGACTCGACTGAATTCGGCCAAATTTCGGTTGTGGCCGACTCAGTTGATTACGGCCAAATTTCGATCGTGACCGACTCATTTGAGTACGACCAAATTTCACCCTAGGCCGTCGCACCCAAATACAACCAAATTTGGGTCAGGGCCGACTCGGCCAAATCTCAATCGGGGCCAACTCGATTGAATTCGACCAAATTTTGACTGGACCCAACTAGGTTGAATACAGCCAAATTTTGGCCACAGTTGTCTTGGTCGAATACGGTCAAATTTTATCTAGGTCGACTCATCCCAATGCAGTCAAATTTGAGACGGGGGTGAACTCAACTGAATACTTGCAAATTTTTTCCAAGACCAGCTAGGCCAAATTTTGTATAGGGTCACGCCAACTCAATCAAATACGACTAAATGTGAACTAGTCGGTCTCAACTTTTAGCCTAACCTAACCAAAAATATAAACTGAAAATTTGGATTGAATATTTTGGATTATTCATTTTGAAAATATAGATTTAGAGAATGGATATCCAATTCATAAAATATATAAAATATATATCAGATTGATATCCATATCCAATAAAATGGATTTTAAATGGATTTAATTTTTAATAAAATAGATATTAAATGGATTAGATCATAGAAAAAATAGATTGGATTATAAAAACTGGATTTTTTGCCCACCCTTGATTAGAATTTTGTGACACATCTCTTTGCATATTGAATGTCAAAACAGAAAACCAAAAAAGAAAATATTGTCTGCCAACATCTGAACACTTTTATAAAATGATCCATGTAATGATAACAGACATCTGCAAAAGCCTCAAATTACTGTTGTTGCATAAGGTTAACTTTCCTATTTCTGGTAAAATAATATCCTTTTCTCTTCCCTCTTTCGGTCAATAAGAAACTATTATCTAAAGAAGGATAAACAACAAAGAAGAACTTTAGCTATACTGTAACTAGTAAACCAAAACACCATTATTTTATGAAAGAATCAAGTATTTCAGTGCAATAATGTGAGACGTGCGACGTAAGATGTGCTACGTGGGACGTGGAAGGTGAGACGTGGGGGTGATACGTGAAACGTAGGATGTGCGACATGCGACGTGAGACAAGAGGCGTGAGACGTGAGACATGAGATGTAAGACGTATGGGACGTGAGACGTGGGATGTTAGACGATGTGGGACGTATGACGTAGGACATGAGATGTGAAACGTGGGACAAGAGACGTGCGACGTGAGACATGAGACATGAGACATAGGATATGAGACGTGAAACGTGAGACGCGAGGCGTGAGACATGCGACGTAAGACGTGAGACGAGAGACGTGAGGCGTGGGACGTGAGACATGAGACGTGTGATGTGGGATGTGAGACGTGAGACGTGGGATGTGACGTGGGACGTGAGACATGAGGCGTGGGATGTGAGACGTGGGACGTGGGACATGAGACGTGGGACGTGGGATGTGAGACTTGAGACGTGGGACATGCGATGTGCGACGTGGAATGTGGGATGTGAGACGTGACACATGAGAGACGTAGGACGTGAGACGTGAGAGAGGTGCGACGTGAAACGTGAGACGTGGAACGTGAGACGAAAAACGTGGGACGTGGGTAATGGGACGTAAAACGTGGGACGTGAGATGTGGGACATGCGACATGAGACGTGGGACTTGAGACGTGAGACATGCGACATGAGACGTGGGACTTGAAACGTGAGACGTGCGACCTGGGACATCAGACGTGAAACATGGGACGTGGGATGTGAGAGATGTAGGACGTGGGATGTGGGACGTGAGACGTGAGACGTGAGACGTGAGATGTGAGACGTGTGACGTGAAACGTGGGACGTGGGATATGAGTTGTGAGATGTGAGACGTGGGACATGAGACGAGAGAGACGTGCGACGTGAGACGAGAGATGTGAGACGTGAGACGTGAGATGTGCAACGTGAGACGTGAGACGTGAGACGTCCGTAAACACTAAACCTTGAAATTTATATTCATAAGCTAAACCTTACAATTAATTAAAAATTTTAGAAGTTTAATAAAAGAATTGTTAATGTATCCATAAATTTGTACTAACAAGTTTAAATTATACTATTGTAAGAAATTGTATTAATAAAAAAAGATTAAATACATATATAAGTGAAAGAATACAAATATGAGGGTAAAAGTAATAATTAATGTTTATTTAACACCTAAAAATAAAAACTATGAGGATAACAACAATAATTTATATTTATTGAACTCTTAAATGAGCGTAAGGAAGCAGAGGATGATATGAAAAGTTAAACTAAGGATGAACAAAAAATCTAATTTTCATGATCCAATCCATTTTTGCTATGATCTAATCCATTTAATATTCATTTATTAAAAATTCAATCCATTTTATTGGATCTAGATATCAATCTGATATACATTTCATATATTTTATGGGTTGTATATCCATACCCTAAATCTAGATTTTCAAAATGGATAATCCAAAATATTCAATCCAAATTTTCAATTTATATTTTTTGTTAGGTTAGGCTAAAGGTTGAGACGGACTAGCCCAAATTTAGTTGTATTTGATTGAGTTGGCATGACTCTATACAAAATTTGGTTGAATTAGGCCAAATTCTATCAAGTCGGTCCCGATCGAAATTTGGCCCAGCTGGTCTTGGACAAAATCTGGAAGTATTCGGTTGAGTTCACCCCGACCCAAATTTGACTGCATTGGGCTGAGTCGACCTAAACAAAATTTAACTGTATTCGACCGAGACAACCACGACCAAAATTTGGTTGTATTTAGCCTAGTTGGCTCCAATCAAAATTCGGTCGAATTCAATCGAGTTGGCCCTGATTGAGATTTGACCGAGTCGGCTCTAGCCCAAATTTGGTCGTATTCGGCTGAGATGACCTAGGATGAAATTTGACCGTATTCAAATCAGTCGGTCACGATCAAATTTTGGCTGATTCAACTGAGTCGGCCACGACCGAAATTCGGCCGATTTCAGTCGAGTCGTTTTCGGTCAAAATTCAGTCGTGTTGGCCTCAACCAAAATTTGACTGAGTTGGTCCTAACCTGAATTTGGTCATATTCGGCAAAGTCGATCGCGATCGAAATTTGGTTATCTTTAGGCGAGTCGGTCCTAACCTAAATTTGGCCAAATTCAGTCGAGTTGGTCATGACCAAAATTTGGTCGAGTCGGTACTAGCCCAAATTTAGCTGTATTCAGTCGAGTAAGTCCCGAACGAAATTTGACTATATTCAACTTAGTCAGCTATGATCGAAAATTGGCCATATTCAGTCAAGTCGGTACCGACCGGCGAATTTAATGGAGTCAACCCTGACCGAAATTTGACTGATCAGGCCCTGGCCCAAATGTGGTCATATTTGGCCAAGTCGGAGCTGGCCAAAATTTGGTCGTATTAGGCAAAATCGGCGCTGGCCGAAATTTAGTCGAATCAAGTCAAGTCGATCTCGACTGAAATTTGGTCAAGTCGACCTTGGCCTAAATTTGGTCACGTCGTCCCCGACCGAAATTCGTTTGAAAGTCATCCAAGTTCATCCCATGCTGAAATTTGGCCTCGTTGGCCCCAACAAAAAATTTGTCAAATTCTATGGTGTCAGCCCTATGGACACAAATTTTAAAAAATTTAATTTGAATTTATTTTATGAAAAATGGATTTCGGATTTTGAACTTTATCCAGATATTTAGATCTGGATTTAAACTTGATCTAAATATTTGGTCTTGGATTTTTAAAAAATCCAATTTACTTTTTTTGAAAAAATGAATTTGGATCGAAAATCTAATCCAATTATTTGGATCCAAAATGGATGTGGATTAAATCATTAAAAATTCAATCCATGATCACCCCTAGTTTTTGGGAAGAGGATTTTTTAATTTTTTCTTTTCATTTCTATGGTTTTATTCTATATATTCAATAATGGAGTGTGTAAAAGACAAAATTAAACTTATACTTTTACTTTGTCTTAGTTGTTCTCTCTTTCGGATTATATGACCTAAAAATTTTCAAATTGTAAAATTAAGAAGTTTTTTAAGAAGAGTAGCTTTCAAATTGTGTAATCTGAAAACCTATTTTAGATCGAACATTAACGAAGTCAATTATTTTTGAAAAAAAAATGACTTTATGTAATCTAGAATAAGCTTTTAGAATGACTTTTGGATGGTAAAATATAGACTTCCTGATCTATAAGTCACTTTTGGATTGCCAAAAGTCATAATAAAAATATATTCCAATTGTATAATTTAAAAGTTATGTTTTTTTCTTAGAAAAAAATTGACATCCAGATTATGACTTATGAATTGCACAATTTAATTTTTTTTTTTGAAAATAAAAATTCGATTATGTAATCTAAAATAAACTCTTGAAATGATTTTTGGATTAGATAATGGAATTCAACATTTATAGGCTGGAAAAAGAAAACAAGGCATGTGAAAAGAAATCCCTTTTGGTAATTGGTTTTGGACTCAAGTGGCCCAAACAACAGAGCCCTTTATTCAGGCATGTTACACCAGCCCATCTTTTGGGGATTTCTTCATGCAACTCCAACTTTTTTTTCTGCATTCTCAAAATTTTCTAAAATCCCTTAAATGACCCTTAACATTTTGATTAGGGTAAAAAATATTTAGTTTAATTATTTTTTTATCTCTAAAAATATTAAATTGGTCTTCCATATTTTTTAAGTTTCAACTTAGTTCCAATTTTAAAAAAATTGATACAATTTTGTCTTTTGCGTTAAATTTCTTGAAACGGATCAAAGATTTTTCATCAAAATTGAAGCTGTTAATAAAAATGATTTGCTTTTTTGATGTAATTAACATAACCATTATGCCAATTTTGATAAAAAAAATTATCGAATCACTTGAAAAAAATTAACAAAAAAGATCAAATTACATTAATTTTTTAAAAATCGGGACTAAATTGAAACTTAAAAAAATAGAGGACTAATTTAAAATTTTTTGACAAAAATATGGACAAAAATAATAATTAAATCAAAATACTTTTTCTCTCTCTTCTTATATTTATCCATCCACTAGCACTCATCCTCTCATTTTCCTCACAATTTAGGAAAGAAAACATGTTTAAGGAAGCCTTCGATTTCAAAATCCAGTTAAAATAGTTATTAAATTTTAAAATATTAAGACTAAATTGAATAAATTCAATGAAAATAGGAACAAAATTAGTATTTAAACCATTTATCTATAAGTATATGTTTTTGTGTAATATTCTTTGAGAAATGAATAATTAAATTTACTATATATTTAAGATTAAATTTGATCAAGCTTATATTTTATGATGTGTGGGTTAGTTTTAAATATTTAGATAGAATAGGATAAATGTATTGATTCTTACAGTGTTGAATAGTTGAGATTTTCATCGTTAGAAATTTATGAGTGTTCTTAATTCACAACATCTTTCAAGATGAAGTTTTTAAGTGCATGAGAAATATGAAGATAAAGGAAGCTAGTAATTGGTTTAAGAATAATGATGTATGAAAAGGAAAAAATTAGAAATTTAAATTGTTGAATTTTATGTATACTGGTGAAGTGAATTTGTTTTTATAAGTAAACCACTATTTCAAAATCGAGATGAGAGTAATAGAAGATCGAAGACTTCTAAACATGTTGAGACCAATAATAATAGATCAAGCGATTTGACAAAATTCCTCTAAATCTTGTAAGAATATAAATAATCAACTAGGCGATGTTATCTTTATATATACAACCCAAATCTTCACGTTTTCACCTACTCATTCAATTAAAAAGTTTAATCCAAAGCATTGACCTATTTGGCTAAAATAAGTTCAACATGGATTAGAAGTCGTTGGTAAGCCAATTAAGAATGCAAGTTTAATCGTGAACATTCCATAGAGTGATGCAAGTGACCACCATAAAGTATTTCTTCAGATAGATTTTTCTGATAAAATTCCAAACTCTAATGTTGTGTTTGGATGACATAATTTAGAAGAGTAATTTATTTATTTGAAGAATTTGAAATTTTTCGCATTAAAATGACTTGTTTGAATAAGTAATTAAAAAGAAATTAAAATTTAAGATATTTTAAAAGATATTTCAAAAGAATAAAATAAAAAAAATTTAAATACTAAAAAAAATAAGTAATTTGAAATTCTACTACTTTTCACAATATTCACAAAGGTTGAGTTAAGTGGACTTAGGCTGAATGTTCAATCTAGTTGACTAAGGCTAAAAACTCAATTCGAACTGAAGGTTCAACAAAGTCAGCTAGAGCTGAAAGCTGAATATATTCAGATCGGACAAAAGTTTAAGAAGAATAGGCTTAGACCGAAGGTTAATATGTGTTGGTGTGAGCCAAAGATCGAGACGAGTCAATTAGGTCAAAGGTCGAGATAAGTCGGCCTAGGATGAAGGACAAACGAAGTCAATTTGGGCTAAAGTTCGAACTGAGTTGTCCTAGGCTGAAGGTTTTGTCAAGTTGAGTTCGGTCAAAGGTCGTGGCGATTTGGGACTAGGCTAAAGGTTAATTAAGTTGGGTCAAGGTTGAAGGTCGAGCCGAGTTGGACCTGTGTCGAAATTCGACCTAAGTTGGACATGTACCGAAGGTCGAGTCGACTTAAGCCCAAATTGTAGGTCAAGCCGAGTCAGCCCGAAATGAAGGTCAAGACGAGTCGATACAGGCTGAAGGTTGAGCTAAGTCAACCCAGGCAAAAATTTGAATTTTTTTGTGGTGTATTCTTGTATTGTATATTGATTTTCCATGGTTTCAATGAGGAAAATATGTGCAAAAAAACCCCTAACAAATTAATGTCTATTGTTCAATGTTTGTTATAAATGTAATAGATGTTAATTAACACTTGTTTATGGACAACGGATGTTAACTTAACGTCTCTCCCTATGACATTGGACCTTTAACAGACTTTTAAATGTTAGGAATACAAGTGTGAGTCTAAGTCCCACATTGACCAGAATTGAGAAAATAGAGCACCATATAAGAATAAAGACCCATAAACCCATTGCCTTAAGGTTTTGGGTTGAGAGTGGTGTCAGTGTCTTATGTGGTTGGGCTCAGGTCTCATTGGTGTGTTGTATCTCCTAGTGATACCCCCTCTGTAAAACCTGACAAGTGGTATCAGAGCCGATGGTTAATACCGACTCAAACGAGTGCAGTACCAGTATGGTCCTAGTATCGAAAGTCTTCTTGGCAAGAGTCCCAAATAAGGGTTCCAGTTAAAGCGTGTCCCGTTAAGAATAACGGCGGTACAGAAAAGGGCAGAAAAGGAGTACTCGTGGTTGGGCAGCTTCCGCTGGAGGGGGGTGTACCAATGTGGTTGAAGGGACTCACCCTTGAGGGGGAGATTGTTAGGATTTGACCCATAAACCCATTGCCTTAAGGTTTTGGGTTGAGAGTGGTGTCAGTGTCTTATGTGGTTGGGCTCAGGTCTCATTGGTGTGTTGTATCTCCCCAGTGATACCCCCTCTGTAAAACCTGACATTAAAGCCTAAAATAATATATGTTAAAAGCCTTGTTTTTTGTTAGTGAATGGTCCTTTCATCTATCATCACTAGTATGATATACTATATCATCTCCATTATTAGGAGGATCAGAAGGGTCTGACATACGATTATTCTGTTTGATGTGCTACAAAATAAGTTTCATTTGCTCATATTGTTGGCGTATGCATTCACTCTATTATTCATGAATTTTTTATCAATTGCTTCATCTTTTCTTGAAGTGTCCTCTCTTTTGCATCCTTTGAATAGTCTCACACATTTTTTCTATTATTTGACAAATCATTGGAGCTTAGTTAATACTAGAGTGACAACCTATAGAAATAATAATTCACTTGCTCAATGCACCAAGTTCATCCACATTTTCTTTTTTATTTCCACCACCAACGATCGTTATTATATTTCATTATGATCAATGAAGATAACAAGAGAATTTTTTGAAGATGAGTCTTCAAGCCTGTGACGTTATTAGACATCTTCTCAGCATTGTTTATATTTATCTTGAAAATAAAATCAAATATAAATGTGATTTTTATATTATAACTTGAAATAAGCAAACCACAAGTTCACAAATTTTATCATTTATCTTTTCTCCGGTCTTTAATTCCTTTATTCTTTCTACAAACTTTCAAACAGTGAGTTAAAGCTTCTTAATCTTACATATATTACAAAAGGAGAACAAAAATGAATATCTAAGTCTAACATTATAGAAAAAAAGGAAAGATTTTTCGCCAACTAGTTAATATATTTAAAGATTAAATATGTTTTTGGTTTCTTAACTTTCAGTGAAATTTGAAATTTGTCTCTCTTTGAAATTTTGACCCAATTTAGTTTCTCAACTTTAGAAATGGTTGAATTTAGTTCTTTTAACTAAATTTTTTAAGTTTATTTGACATTTCAAATGTGTTTTATGATAGTATTTGAATTAACATTGAAGCGAAAATGTGTCAAATGGTATAAATAACTCAAATACTATTATGAAATATGCTTGAAACATTAAATAAACTTAACAAAATTTGGTTAAAAAAACTAAATTCATGCATTTATAAAGATGTGAGACTAAATTGGTCTAAAGTTTCGAAGATGAACTAATTCTAATTTTCACTAAAAATTAAGTGATCCAAAACATATTTAATCTTATATTTATAACCAAAAATTTCTAAAAGAATTGACATTAGAAAGCTTAGTAAAATTACATTAATAACACATTTTAATAAAAGCTTTTACCTTATATGGACATGCTTAGTACAATTAATAAATCTCAATGTTTTAAAATTTTAATTTTGTTCATATGAATGGTGGAAATTACATGGAGGCCATGATAAGATTTAGGTAAAAAAGAAAGATAATTAACTTATTAAAGTAAATGTATAAAATACTACACTAATAATCATATTAGTATATTTTCTGGTAATGTAAATTTATAACATTGAAATCTATTTATAATAATACAATTTTGGCTCCCATTTCAATGTTTAAGATGGGAACGGAATTACAATTTTGGATAAAGATCCAAATATCAAACATTAACATTTTTCTAATAATTTTCTTACATATAATGTAATTAGTGTTAATTAATATTGTTATAGGATAATGTGAGAAGATAATTATAATAATAATTTGCAGCCAATCGATGAGAGCCGCCGGCGGCTATTGCATATGTAGGCTCCAAGCTTTTATTTTAAATCTGCTTCGATTTCATTTTCTTTCAAAAATATCACTGATCTAATATATATTTAGATAAAAAAATATTGATAATTTGCATTTATTAATTCTTTAATCAATAAATCACGCAAACAAGTTATTTAATTAGAATTCACATTTATTAATATTTTGTGTGTGACTTGGAATATTAAATCATCATTTAAACTAATTATAGGTACAACCAATTTAACAAAGAATTTGTATTTAATCTTACTAAATGTAAAAATTTGTCGGATTAACAACAGTATACTATTAAAAAAAAAAAAAAAAATTAAAATATGTCTCTAATGTTTTGTGAGGTTTTCTTCAAGTGTTTTAAAAATACCTTTTCATTTTAGCTTGTAAACATATATTATCACACTCCCTTTATAATGTCGAACAGAAACATACGTGTCAATAAAAATAATTAATTTTAGTTAGTTTTGTTCATTTTTTAAAATAACATTATTAATGTACCAAATTTAATATTTCACAAAAAAAGTATAAAATATTTTATAGAAGGACCATACATTTTTTTCTTCTAAAATGTATATATTTTCGAATTATATATAATTTCACCCCTCCAATTAAAAAGTATTATATCAAAATAGAAGGTAATAGCTTTTGAAATCTTAAAGAAAAAAAAATATACTTTAATAATTAAATTTTGACAATTTTTTTTTTATAATATAAATTTCAAATAATATTTTTTAGATGACTTTCCATTTTTTTTAATACTTTAAAATCACATAAAAAATCCACTTTAGACTATAAAAAGAATTATTAAAATATCATTATAAAAAAATAAATTAAATTCTAAAAGAATTAAGAATTATTTAGAATGATTGAGTTGGTACTATAGCACATGATGACAACTAAGAAGCATTTACAAGTCAACTTGACTCCATATATTAATTATCCCATTATTAGATCTACTTTGAATCTTCTTTTAAGTATCAGAAACCACTAAACTTTTAGCATTCACTTTTGCACTTTATCTGTTTTCTCTTCACACACCAGAAATCACCATTCTCAGAGTTTCCTTAAATGCTTGGTACCATAATACAATGACCAAGATCTTTGTGTTGTCGTGTGTTCTGTTCTTAGCTGCTTCTGGTTTTGTCCATGGCTCTCATGAGAAGAAGAAGAAGAAGGATGATATCAAGTTATTTGAGCTGAAGAAAGGTGATTTTTCTATCAAGGTCACCAACTGGGGTGCAACACTTGTATCTGTCATTCTTCCTGATAAAAATGGTACACAGTTCAAACCTTTTCATCAATTTTTCCTTATTTTTATACATTTCAACACACTCATTATGTTTTCTTCATCCATGAAGGAGTGTTGGGTGATATTGTTCTTGGATATGATTCTCCCAAGGCATACACTGTAAGTCATAAGAATTTTAATATATATATATATATATATATATATATATATATATATATATATATATATATAATCATATATATATTTTTTTTATATTTTTTTTTTTTTTATAAATAAATTTTTATTAATATATAAAAATATATATATATATATATATATATATATATATATATATATATATATATATATATATAAACTCTTTTATATAGTTCATTTAAATTTTTTATTTTTACATAAACTAATTTTAATTAATGTAAAGAAGCGAATCCACTTTTTATAATTTTCTTATTCTAATAGTTTCTTGGGATGTTTGTTCAAAGTACCAAGATATTTTTCATTTTAATGAGAGGGTAGGAAGAATTTACTCTGTACTGTACACACTTAAATGAAAACACTAGAATTTGAATTTAACATATCATAAATGCGATGAACAGAAGATAATATAAAAGGAGGACAAAAAGTCAGAAATTAATGACTTTGAGATATATAAAATTTGAGTTTATTTTTATAAAAATGATAAATGTAGTTTTATGTGTCTGACATAGATAGATCCATATCAAGGGGAATGGTCCATACGTGTTTAGTCAACATCTTGGTATATTTTATTGAAAATAAAAAAAGTTTTTTTTTTTTTTAGTGTGAAGCATTCAACACGAGATGAATATTATATACACATAAACCAGAATTCAAAAATTCAATGAAAATGACTTTTCAACGTTTGTATCTGTTTCATTTTCTTTATAAAAAATTGTGAACTTATCTTCTTTTATAAAATAACTAAAGTAAAGAATATTGTGTGTAAAAATGAAAGAGCTAAGAACATTAACTGTGATTAAAATTGCAAAACATTTTGCAGAATGATTCATCATACTTTGGAGCAACGGTTGGCAGGGTTGGTAACAGAATTGGAGGAGCTCAGTTCACTCTGAATGGAGTCCATTACAAATTAGTTGCTAATGAAGGAAACAACACACTTCATTGTATGTTTTACCACACAACTTTTCCATAATTTATGGTCTATGCTGCTGCAATATCATTGAACACAATTTCAAGTCTTAATTTTCTCATACAGAAAGACTAACTCATGCTCTCTCACTCACCTTACTTGTAGCTGGACCCAAAGCATTCAGTGATGTTCTTTGGAATGTGGAAAAGTATGTAAAAGATGGAGACAGACCAAGAATCACCTTCAGCTACCACAGTTTTGATGGTGAAGGAGGTAAATCAGAATGCTATCAACTTCATTTCTTTCTTCGAACACAAATAAAACTAATTTACAGAATGGTATATACAAATGACAGCAACCTTCACTTTATAAATCAATTTTATAAACTGAATTAAATTTAAAGTTCATTTCTGAACATAATATTAAAGTCATCGACTAACTAGATATAAGACTAATTTACAGTATACAAATAAGTGTAAACTTTACTTTACAAACTGATTTTGTAAGACTAAATTAGAGTTAAAATTCACTTCTTTGCTGAACCATGAAACCTGCATTTATGTAACAAAAACACACCTTTTCTTTCTGATCTTATCTTTCTTTTGGCACAATTTGTAATATGAAGAAACAAGAACCAGGAGAGCATTTTAGCCTGTTGAAAGAGTGCATCTGCACAATTGAGTATTTGTGTTTCAGGATTTCCTGGGGACCTGCTAGTAACAGTGAGCTACATTCTTGGGAAAAACTCACTGAGTATAATCATGAAAGCAAAAGCACTGAACAAGCCTACACCGGTGAATCTGTTGAACCATGCATACTGGAACCTAGGAAACCACAACAGTGGCAATATTCTTAATGAAGTGGTTCAGATCTTTGGATCCCAAGTGACCCTTTTGGATGATCACCTCATTCCCACAGGCAAATTTGCCTCTGTGAAGGGTACCCCATATGACTTCCTTGAACCACACAGAGTTGGGGAAAGGATCAACCAATTGCCAAAGACCAATGGCTATGACATCAACTATGTGCTTGATGGTGCAAAAGGCAAAGAGATAATAAAGCTTGGTGCCATAGTGGTGGATAAGAAATCAGGGAGAGTGATGAAACTGTTCACAAATGCTCCTGGTTTGCAGTTCTACACTGCTAATTTTGTGGAGAATGATAAGGGAAAAGGTGGGTTTGTTTATCAGCCACGTTCAGCACTGTGTTTGGAGAGCCAAGCATTCCCTGATTCTGTGAATCACCCTAATTTTCCATCAACTATCGTCACCCCTCAGAAGCCTTACAAACATGTCTTGTTGCTTAAATTCTCCACCAAAATTCCACACGCCTTTTCACATTTCTAATTGGAATTCTGTGCTCTCAGCCACTTTTGTTGGTATCAGTGTAGCATCACTCTTGTTTTCTACTCATGCAAACTTGGCTTTGCTTCATTAAACTGAATAATGACATGTTTCAATTTTCTGCTTCCATTGTTGTTTAACCTTCAAAAAGTTAGTCTGTGTTGTACTAGTTACCATAGTTTTGTAACTTGTGAATGCCTTGTTGGTGAAAAAACAGAGTATATAATATAAAATAATGAGTCTCAGTAGACTATACATACTGCTGGTTGAAGTTAATTTGCACACAATTTCGAGTTGAAAATAGATTTGATGTATTTATCAAAACAAATTTAGGGATAATATGCAAATACTTGATCAGGAAATTCAAAAATATTATTTAGAATTGGAAAATTGTAAATCATACTACAAATATATATATATATATATATATATATATATATATATATATATATATATTATATAGAATTAAAAGATGATTATAGATTTTAAATTTGGATGTCAAATTGAAATATATATTTTGGTTTTCAAAAATTTAAACCTGTTATAACTTATGAAACTGAGTAAAAAATTCAAAAGTCAACCTAAACGTAATATCAATTAGATTAGAATGACTACTTTAATTATTTTTAAATTTGAGAACTGAATTTTATTAAAATTTTGGATGAATTCCAATTTTATGTCAAATCAGAATTTAAAGATTAAAAATATATTAAACCCAAAAAAAAATTAATTTTTGTGTGATTTTAACTACATAATGATCTGAAGTGTTGTATTTATAATGTTTTGAAATGCTCTCGATCTAAAAGAGTTTTCGATTCAAAAGACTTTTAAAAATCATTTTTTGATTTTTCCCGGATAATTTAAATTATTTTTCACAACGTACAGGAAAAATGGGTGCAGAGAGTAAAAGCCATTTTGATATCTCTGGCCTGTTCCAGTGAGGCCATTGTCACGTGACTTGGAACACTGGAAAGAAATCCCACGTGACTCAAACAGATGAGGACCAAAACCAAAATAAGAAAAGATCGAGGTTGTTGCTGACGCAGTCACGGGTTGCCGTTGCAGAGTACAACAACAACAACAAACAACAACAACATAGGATGACACTGCTCTCTCCTATTTGCATCTCTCACTTCTCTTCAATTTCTCCTTCTTCATCTTTCTCAGTTTCACCAACCACTTTCCTCCAATGTTCTTGGTTGTCGACAGACTCTGGAAACACTCGAGCCACAAACCTTTGTTCCAAGTTTAATTCTCTTCATTGTGGGAAGACCCTTTTGCGGCATAGGCATAATAGTCCTTATTTCTCTATGCCTTCTTCTTCTTCTACTCCTCCTTCTTTTACATCGGGGGATGAGACTGGTAAACGATCCAAGAGAGTGTGGATATGGACCACAAACAAGCAGGTAGTGACTGCGGCAGTAGAGAGAGGATGGAATACTTTTGTTTTTCCATCACACCATCGACAACTTGCTCAAGAATGGTCTTGTAAGTTCTTCATTCGGAAGCAAATTCTGTCACCCATTTGTGTTTTTTTTTGCCAGAATTTAATTTGGATTGACTGCAAATGTAAAAACATTTACAATCTCAATCAATTGGGAATCAATCACTATGAATGACTTTGAAAATGATAATTATAGAAGCTAGCAATCTTGCCATACATGAGACAATCAATGATTCAAGATGCAAAAAGAACATATAACAATTATTGGTGAACCGGTATATTATACTACTATACTACCATGTCTAATTTTATGAATTTGGAATTTTGGTCTTGATGGGTACAGCAATTGCAGTAATATGCCCACTTTTTGTTAATGAGGGAGAGGTTTTGGATGAACAGAATAAAAGGGTAGCCACAATTTTTGACGTTTCAAACCCAGAGGAACTAGAGGGACTTAGACCAGAGGATGAAGAAGCAGAGAGCATTGTAGTTAATTTACTAGATTGGCAGGTATTTTCGTTGTAGCTTGCTATAACAAGTATGATGGAATAGTTTGCACACTTGTTATCCATGAATCATTTTGTATGTAGTTTTTATACCAATTTTAACTCTATGACTTCGAGGGCATCACCTAGAATCCATTTTTTTTCCTGGTTTGATCATGTCTGATGACTTTAATTCCTGCAACATAATCCACTGTTTTTTTAAAGTGTAATATAGTTTGTTTTCAATCATTTTCAGTAATTTTATTTGTTTACATTTTCTCAGGTAATACCTGCTGAAAATATAATAGCTGCATTTCAAAGAAGCCAAAAGACTGTGTTGGCCATCTCTAATAATACTTCTGAAGCTCAGGTGTTTCTTGAGGTATACACAAGAAGACAAATGAAGGAAACTTTACACCGTATATAGTAGTACTCTTTTTCTTTCAGCCTTAATTCTCTTCTTCTGACAGTTACATCCCTTGGATTTTACAGGCGCTTGAACATGGTTTAGATGGCATAGTTATGAAAATTGAAGATGTTGAACCTGTTCATGAGCTAAAGGTATTCTGTACCTAGATGAGACTTCTTCAGTAACTAGGCTTGACCTCTTATTTCAGCTGGAAACTTTCAGGCATATTTTGACAGAAGAATGGAAGAAAGCAATCTACTGAGCTTGACCAAAGCCACTGTGACACATATTCAAGTGGCTGGAATGGGGGATCGTGTTTGTGTAGATCTCTGCAGTCTCATGAGACCTGGTGAAGGACTTCTGGTATGTATCAGTTTTCTCTGCAACATTTATGTTATTTCTTGGCTAATCAGTGAAGCTTCCACTCTTATTGTCCAAATACTTGCAACAGATTGGATCTTTTGCCAGAGGTTTATTTCTTGTTCACTCAGAATGCTTGGAGTCAAATTACATAGCAAGTAGGCCTTTCCGGGTGAATGCAGTAAGTTGTGCACTATTAATCTCTTGGCAAACGTACTAAAAGTCAACTGTAGTATATAATTTTTAAGTAAGAGTGTCTATCCCATAAGGAACAAATTCAATTAAAATAGATAATTATCTCAATCGGCGTATATACAAAGATATTCATTTGATACATCATTGATCGTTAAACTAAATTTACATAAAGGTACTACAGTGAAAGCAGAAAAGTTTAGAGAAAGTTTAATAAACGAAGCTGGGATTGAATTTCATCTATATCACTTGTCTATAATCTGGATAAATATGAACATAGAGCATCCGAAAATACCAATATTGATGCAACACTCAACAATCATTTATACTGATTCCTCACGTATAAAATTCATAAGATTAGTCTCCTAAATATTGATTTCTTACATGTTCAACAAACTATCCAGCATTATGTTCAAGTGTTATAAGCAATTGATATATTGAAATCTATTTCTAGTATCACAACACATCAAGTAACATTGTTCAGATTATATTTTCAGAAATACTTCCCAGTCAGATCTAACAATCACAATCAAGAATCTATTGATCAGATAGAATCAAACATTAAGAATAGAACCATAACACCAATATTGAGTAGAAACAGAAATGCTATATAAATATCACCAGATTATATCCAAGTTTGAATTGATTACATTCAATCCTAAGAGACAAGATTAGCCACTCATGGTAGCCATTGAAAGATGCTTCCTCTGCCCTGTTTGTGATTCTCCAGCGCTTTTCAGATCGTAGATGCAAAAGTTCCAGCCTCCTTTCACTTTCTGACTCATGAAATATGTATACCGCACGAGTTTTCGCTTAGGCAAGGTCTTTCTCGCTTAGGCGAGAATGACGGCAAGAGTTCTCGCTTGGGTGAGATTGTTTTGGCTTGAGCGAACTGTGGTAGAGCTTCTTCCTTTTCTCTTTGTATCTTCATTTCTCCTTACTCTTCTTAGGGTCTTTTCTCCTTCTTTAATTTACCTGAAAAATACATAAAATAGGGATCAAATGATTTCCGTAGAAACTTGGAAACATGTGATTGAAGCTCATTTTTCTTAGATCATGGAAAATCAATATCATATAAACACAAATTAAAAACAAAAGTGCCAGAATTCCATATGAAATTTAACTGATTTTTGGCACTTATCATGCACACAAGACTGAAATTAATATATTCATTGCTTGTCCCATTTTGCTAGGTTAATTCAGCCTATTTACATTCCTGAAGCTGAAAGTTTGACTTTTGCTTAATTTGTTTTTATTACTTTTTGCATTCACAATGTTTTGGAGTTTTCAGTTAAAATGTTAGTCATGCTCTTTACAGAAGTTGCATGAACCCTTTCTAACATAACAGGGACCAGTGCATGCCTATGTTGCTGTTCCAGGAAGCAGAACATCCTACCTGTCAGAATTGAAGTCAGGAAAAGAAGTGATTGTTGTTGATCAGCAGGGTCACCAACGAATTGCTATTGTTGGGCGTGTAAAGATAGAAAGTAGACCACTGATCCTAGTGGAGGCAAAGGTTTGTGAAGAATGCATTATTGAAAAAGAAAAATATTGAAAAGTGTTTCTTTTATATATTTTAGCCTGATTTCTTTAATGAGTGTGCTATAGTGCATTTGCTGTGGAATATGTCAAATTAATCTAAAACAATATATTCTTAAAGATGTAGCAGTTGATAATACACTGTGATTATAACTTCTCCTTAGGGGTTTATGGAAACTCCTAAAAACTAGATACTGTGGGTTAGTTTTTTTGAACAACATTTCTCATGGAATCTGATTCTGAGACAAAATTGATTCTCAAACAACAAATTCAAAGTGGGTCTTTTTTCTGATCCAACTTTATTTTTTCTTTTGCTCTCTCTTCCTCTTCATTTTCCCCTTGTCCTCCTCAACTGGATCCAAGGGTGTTATCGGATAAGATAAAATTGCAAAAAACCACTCATTTATCAGTCAGTTAACATGTTAGTGTTTTTAATTTAAAACCAGATAGATATAAAGTGGTTTAAAACAAATTCTAATGGAAGTTTGGGTTAAACGTAGTTTTTATAGGGTTTAGGGTTTATAATAACCTGAATTTATATGGTTATCTTATTTTAAGTAGTTCTAAATTAGCTTTTAGAGTTCTCAAATATCCCCTTATTTAGCACTTGCAATGAAACCAAGTGCCATAAAGTAGTATTCATAATGTCATCATCATTAGGGAAACCAGAAATCATTTTTTCTATTTTACCCTTAATCATATTTCAAAACCACAACGTCATCATTCTGGTAAAAGTCAAAAGTTGTTTTACAAGGTTTCGGAAACTTAAAATAATCATAGTTTATGCTATAATAAATGCAATACACAGTAACTGGTTGAATAGAATATCTACATCTTCTACTTAGTTGTTGAATGAGTATTATCCTTGTCGATGTCTTCACTTTGCAGCAATATTGTACAGTAAAGGATGATGCCTATCCAAAATTCTGATCTGGTAATAATAATTGCCTCATTTCAGATAGAATCAGATAATCAAACTATCAGCATCCTTTTACAAAATGCAGAAACAGTTGCATTGGTTTGTCCCCCACAAGGTAATTCAATCATTTTTTTTCTTGTATTTTCTGTTAGTTTGCTGATTTTCTTAAAGTGTTGTCTATTTGTCTATTCAGGAAATACACTGTCAAAAACAACCATTCTGGTGACCTCACTCAAAGTTGGAGATGAAATTGTGTTGAGAGTACAAGGAGGTGCTCGGCATACAGGAATAGAAATTCAAGAATTTATAGTTGAGAAATGAAGTAGTAATAATGTATTCAAGTTGTAATACTCATTCAAATTGTGAACTTTTCTTCTCCCTGCAGAGACATGGAAAGGGCCCGAGACATGCAATCAAAGGGTTAACATGATTGCAGAACAGCAATCACTCACAGAATTGCTGATGTAATCACCAAGTGTTTGTTAATTTCAGCATCATTATTGAGCTCTAAATGCATCTTGGATGGAAGTAGTTCTCCATTTTCTTCTTTCAAATGTTTTTACATTGGGTTCATCTAAATCATAGATGTTGCAGACATTTTCTTCAAAATTTAAAAATTCAGGTGTCATCTCCGATTCTTGATTGTTATTGATGGGATTGTGAAAATGTTCCAATCATAGCTTTTACCTTCATAGCTTACAAAAATTTGAAGCCCTGTTTGACAAATATCCCCAGTTGTTCATTACACCACATGACATTATTAGAATTCCATATTTGATAGAGATTTTTGTTTTCAGATTTCTTACAAAAATTTGTAGAAAAAGTGTTTCTTAAAAATTTTCCTACGAATTTTGATAAGTAGATAATATTTTCATGCATAATTAATTACTATTTAAATATCAATTTTAACTATCTGGTGAACACCGTGAGATCGAGTGAAATAAAAGCCTGAGATTAAGTGAGCATTTTTTACAAATAATATTTTCAGAATAATTTTATACTAAAAATATCTACAGTACTACTTGCGGAATAAAGACATTTTACGAAAAAAAAAATCTATAGGTATTTCTTACGATAAAATTTTCACAAGAAAAATCATGTATATTTTTTATAAAAAAATTGATAGAAAAATTTGCAGGTAATGAATAGTTTTTTAATATTTAGTGTAGCAAAATCTGCAAGTATTAATTTCCAGCAAATAATTTTGTACAAAAACTTTCGTGGGTATTTTCTGTAAAAAAAAATCTCAGCAAAATGCATGGATATTTTTTACAGAAAACATTTTACAATAAAAATTGCAAGTATCTTTTATAAATAATTTATTACTGCAGGAAAATTTGTAGGTAATATATATTGTTCAATGTGGTAAATGTTTGGCCTAATCGATATCCTTACCCTTTAGAAGTTCAAGATAATGAATGACAACATTATTCAAAGGCATATCAAACGTTTTTGCTTCACTTGTATTAGTGTTAAAAAACGATGGGACATGGTGATTATGCACTCATAATGAAAATGTTGTTCCAACCTAATTTGAGAAAGATTGTTATTCTATGCTTTGATACATCTTCATAGTGCTCGACTTTGGAAAAAATATATTTCCTCTTTGGTTTCGTGGTGTTGTGCGAGAGCTAGGTGGCAGCCAATGCAAGCTCCTCTTTTGTAATTCCCATATTTGACCTTTTTTTTTACACTTTCATTTCCTCTCTTTGATCAAGTGTTTCTTCAGGGATGACAGAAATATTCATACCACAGGTATGTTGGGTTATATTTTTTTCATATATATGGTTTTATAGTTATAGAGAGATTGTGGTTCAATATAGCTATATGACATAAGTTTTATACATATAAGACATTTGACACCAGTTTTACACCAAAACCTTAAGGCAATGATGTTATGAGTTTTTATTCTTATATAGTATTTAACTTTGTCTATTCTATCCAATGTGAGATTTTTGACTCACAGTTGGACTATTCCCAACAAGGTATCCAGGTATTCGTGGATAAAATCCGTGATAGATATTTAACATCCGCGGATAGCAAGTATTTTAATACCTGTCTATAAATGGGTCGGGTGCGAGTATCATACTATCCGTACCCGCGAGTATTCGTTACTTGCAAAAAATTAAAATTAAAATTTAATTTATCTTTCACTAAACTAAATTTAATTAAAATTAAAATTATATTTTATTAGATTAAATTTAATAAAATTATAATTTAATTTTTATTTTTATTTATATTTTTTTGTAATTTTATTTAAAAAATTTATAACATTTTTTTTAAATATTTGTAGGTATCCATTAGTATCCACGGATTTTAAAATATGCGTGGGTATTTTTTAAGCAAGTACTTGACGAGTATTCTTTAGGCAGGTTGCCAGTGCATTTTTTTATTGTGGGTCGAGTTACGGGTAGGCACGATCCATGCCTGACCCAACCCGTTTCCATTCCTATTCCCATTCAATTGTTAGACAAAAAAGTAATGGAAACTAAAGGTATAATTGAACTAGAGTAATCAATATCCAATTACTTACAAAATAAAAAATCAAAAGACAAACTAGTTAACAACTAAAGAAAAATTAATTTTGTTAAAGTAAAATAACTAATAACAACGGTGAAAATTAACATATCACTCTTGTATAAATACTAAAGGTATAATTAAACGAGAGTAATCACTATCCAACTACTTACAAAATAAAAAATAAAAATAGAGACTAAGTTAAAAACTAAAGAAAATTAATTTTGTTAAAGTAAAATAACTAATAACAATGGTGAAAATTAACATATCACTCTTGTATACACACTGCGTTAATAACATGTATTGTTACCCACTCCTCGCATCACTCCATTTCACTCTCTTAAAAACTAAAGATATGATAATAATCTTATCCCATTGTAATATAATATTTGTCACACTAATATAAACTAATAATGTTATATTGTTACTCACTACAAAAGACTGTGTAAATTTTGACGATTATTTTGGTATATTACGGCGGTTTGAACTGCCATAACTTACGTATATGATAATTTTTAAAACTGTCATAGATCTTATTATCACAAAGTATAATATGACAATTTTCATAAATCGCCGCAACAACCCTAATTTAATATAGTGTAAAAATGACATTTTTTATTTGAAAACATTTTTAATGTAAACATCAATATTTTGAAATGCCATTATTCGAGTTATATTACGATATTTTCAACTGCCATAATTTATTTTTGGAAATTAAAAAAGTCATACTTTACATGCAAAATGTGGTAGTTTTCAAACTACCATATTATATTGTATAAAACTATCCTAAGTGCCCAAATTATATGAATTTTAAGGTAATGTTAGCACTGATCTTATTTTTATTTTACTTACATTTTGCTGAATTCAGCCGTATTTAGTTAGTTTTGTAATTTTAAGCATCAAAACAAAGTTAAAGTGGAAAAACAGAGAAACTGGATTAAAATATCCAATTATGGGCAAATTGTGACTGATGTAGCTGAGCGGCAAAATTAAAGCTTAAGCCATAAAGTAAACCCATTGCAAAAGGAATCTCAAGAATTAAACATGAGATAACTTCAAGCTACTGAGATAACTTCTTTAGACAAGAGTCTTCATGGCTTAGCCTCAGGTTTAGAAGGAAACTCTCATGAGGAGGGAAGTTACATTCCAGATCTTGAGGCTTGGGCCATAAAAGGAAATCCTCATGAGGAGAAAATCTCAAGCACCCATCTTTAGAAGGATCGGGAATGTAACTTTTACAGCTCGAGCCCCAAAATTGCGGCTTAAGTCCTTGGAAAGATTTGGAATAAAACCTTTGCTGCTTAAGCGCCAAAGCTGGAGCTAAGCACTACCTTGGATAATTTGTAAATGTATATCTCATGTCCTTATTTTAGGCGTGTAGTGGAGACATATTTAGTAGTGAAGACTTAAATATATAGTAGTAAAGTAGGAATACAATTTTGGAGGCTTGAGATAGACGTTTTCATTGTAAATCTTATGTCCAGATGTTGCGGGGATTGCATTGCAATATGTTAGGAATCCAAGTGTGAGTCTAAGTCCCACATTGACCAGAAATGAGAAAGTAGAGCATCATATAAGGATCAAGGCCCATAAACCCATTGCCTTAAGGTTTTGGGTTGAGAGTGGTGTCAGTGTCTTATGTGGTTAGGCTCAGATCTCATTGGTGTGTTGTATCTCCCCAGTGAAACCCCCTCTGT